>Ga0307288_10000007_pt1 | contig 191183 bp, 203 predicted proteins | sample ER_DNA_142_FD_194469 | JGI IMG/M metagenome (GOLD analysis project Ga0307288, IMG submission 194469) | Bulk soil microbial communities from the East River watershed near Crested Butte, Colorado, United States - ER_DNA_142 | ecosystem: Environmental > Terrestrial > Soil > Floodplain | place... | reverse complement strand
TCGAGGACGCGATCATCCTCTCCGAGCGCCTGGTCAAGGACGACGAACTCACCTCGATCCACATCGAGGAGTACGAGATCGACGCCCGCACGACCAAGCTCGGCGACGAGGAGATCACCCGCGACATCCCGAACCGCTCCGAGGAGAGCCTGCGCAACCTCGATGAGCGCGGCATCGTCCGCGTCGGCGCCGAGGTCGTCTCCGGCGACCTCCTGGTCGGCAAGGTGACGCCGAAGGGCGAGACCGAGCTGACCGCCGAGGAGAAGCTGATCCGCGCGATCTTCAAGGAGAAGGCGCGCGAGGTCCGCGACACCTCGCTGAAAGTGCCGCACGGCGAGGGCGGGGTCGTCATCGACGTCCTCACCTTCAGCCGCGACGACGGCGACGACCTGCCGCCCGGCGTCAACGACCTGGTCCGCGTCTACGTCGCGACCAAGCGCAAGATCGCCGAGGGCGACAAGCTCGCCGGCCGCCACGGGAACAAGGGTGTGATCTCGAAGATCGTGCCCGAGGAGGACATGCCTCACCTCGCCGACGGGACCCCCGTCGACGTCATCCTCAACCCGCTCGGCGTGCCGAGCCGGATGAACATCGGGCAGATCCTCGAGACCCACCTCGGGTGGGTCGCGGCAAACGGCTGGTACGACGACGGCTCCGAGGCCTACAAGCAGGCCCACTCCGAAGGCGACGGCCGGGTGTACGTGGCGACGCAGGTCTTCGACGGCGCCACCGTCGAGGACGTCGACGACGCCCTGGTCGCCTGGAACGAGGAGAACGCCGAGCGCGGCGTCGACCTCGGGGTCGACAAGAGCGCCCGCCCGGGCGCTCGCGCCTCGGGCACGGCCCAGCTCTACAACGGTCGCACCGGCGAGCCCTACGAGGGCAAGGTCACGGTCGGCTACATGTACATCCTCAAGCTGCTGCACCTGGTCGACGACAAGATCCACGCTCGCTCGACCGGCCCGTACTCGCTCGTCACCCAGCAGCCGCTGGGCGGCAAGGCGCAGTTCGGCGGTCAGCGCTTCGGTGAGATGGAGGTCTGGGCGCTGGAGGCCTATGGCGCCGCTTACACCCTGCAGGAGATGCTCACGGTCAAGTCCGACGACACCGTCGGGCGCGTCAAGGCCTACGAGGCGATCGTCAAGGGCGAGAACATTCCCGAGCCCTCGATCCCGGAGTCCTTCAAAGTGCTGTTGAAGGAGATCCAGAGCCTCTCGCTCGACGCCAACGTGGTCTCCGAGGGGACCGACGTCGAAATCTCCGACGAGGAAGACGACCTGCTGAAAGCAGCCGAGGAGCTGGGGATGGACCTGACCGGCGTTCGCGCTGACTCCACCAACGGAGCCGCGGACGAGCAAGAGGAGCAGGTGGTCGCCGAGGGCGAGGCTGGAACTGATGGTGATGGTGCCGGGAAAGCCGAAGAGGCCACGCCGGCCGAGGTGGAGGACTGATGATCGACATCAATAATTTCGACGCGATCGAGATCGGGCTCGCGTCCTCGAAGAAGATCCGCTCCTGGAGCTGGGGCGAGGTCACGAAGCCCGAGACGATCAACTACCGGACGCTGAAGCCCGAGAAAGACGGGCTCTTCTGCGAGCGCATCTTCGGTCCGACCAAGGACTGGGAGTGCTACTGCGGCAAGTACAAGCGGGTCCGCTACAAGGGAATCGTCTGCGAGCGCTGCGGCGTCGAGGTGACCCGCTCCAAGGTCCGCCGCGAGCGGATGGGGCACGTCGACCTCGCCTCGCCGGTCTCGCACATCTGGTTCTTCAAGGGCGTCCCGAGCCGGATCGGCTACCTGATCGACATGGCTCCGAAAGAGCTCGAGAAGGTCCTCTACTTCGCTGCCTCGATGGTCACCTGGGTCGACGAGGAGGCCCGTGACAAAGACATCGGGAAACTGGAGAAAGAGGTCAAAAAAGTCGTCGACTCCTACGAGTCCGAAAAACAGAAAAGGACCCAGGAGCTGAACGAGTCCCTGGAGCGCCGGATCGCCTACCTGGAGAACGGCGCCCAGGACAAGTTCGACGACGAAGACCACATCTGGGCCGACTCGCTGAAACTGACGGCGGCGCAGCTGCGCAAGCTCAAAGACGACGACCGGGCCAAAATGATCAAAGAACTGCGCAAACAGTTCGACGCGGAGATCTCCGACACCGAGGCCTACCTCGAAGAGGCGGCGGAGCGGATGCAAGAGGTCTGGAAGATCTTCACCGAGATGAAGCCGAAGGACGTCATCAACGACGAGACGGTCTTCCGTGAGCTCAAGGACCGCTTCGGCTCCCCGTTCGGATGGGGCGAGTACTTCCGCGGCGGCATGGGCGCCGAAGCGGTGCGCGACCTGCTCGAGCAGGTCGACCTCGCGGCCGAAATCGAGGAGCTCGAGCAGACGATCAACAGCTCCAAAGGCCAGAAACAGGCTCGCGCGGTGAAGCGGCTGAAAGTCGCCAGCGCCTTCCACAACTCCGACAACAAGCCGGATTGGATGATCCTCGACGCGGTGCCGGTGATTCCGCCGGAGCTGCGGCCGATGGTCCAGCTGGACGGTGGCCGCTTCGCGACCTCCGACCTCAACGACCTCTACCGCCGGGTGATCAACCGCAACAACCGGCTGAAAAGGCTGCTCGACCTCGGCGCCCCCGAGATCATCGTCAACAACGAGAAGCGGATGCTGCAGGAGGCCGTCGACGCCCTGTTCGACAACGGTCGTCGCGGGCGCCCCGTCACGGGCCCCGGCAACCGGCCGCTGAAGTCGCTCTCGGACATGCTCAAGGGCAAGCAGGGCCGCTTCCGCCAGAACCTGCTCGGCAAGCGCGTCGACTACTCCGGCCGCTCGGTGATCGTCTCCGGTCCGAGCCTGCGGCTGCACCAGTGCGGCCTGCCGAAGCTGATGGCGCTCGAGCTGTTCAAGCCGTTCATCATGGCCCAGCTGGTCGAGCGCAAAGCGGTCCAGAACATCAAGGCCGCGAAGAAGATGGTCGAGTCGATGATCCCGGAGGTCTGGGACGTGCTGGAGGAAGTCATCCACCAGCACCCGGTCCTGCTGAACCGGGCGCCGACCCTGCACCGTCTCGGCATCCAGGCCTTCGAACCGGTCCTGGTCGAGGGCAAGGCGATCCAGGTCCACCCGCTGGTCTGCCACGCCTTCAACGCCGACTTCGACGGTGACCAGATGGCGGTCCACGTGCCGCTGTCGGCCGAGGCTCAGGCCGAGGCGCGGATCCTCATGCTGTCGGCCAACAACATCCTCTCCCCGGCCCACGGGGCGCCGCTGGCGACCCCGACCCAGGACATGGTGCTCGGCATCTACTACCTGACCTATGGGCCCGAAGAGGCCGAGCTGCAGAAGATCGACGAGGAGCTGAAGGCCGGTAAGGGCACGAACGGCTCGAGCTCGAACGTGAAGGTGTTCCGTTCCTCGCAGGAGGCCGAGCTCGTGTACGAGAACGGCGGCTGCAAGCTGCACGACCAGGCCGAGTACCGGCGGGCCGGGCGCGGGCACTTCCTGACCACGGTCGGACGGATCATCTTCAACGAGAAGATCGAGCGCGCGCTGGCCGAAGCACTGGAAGATGACTTCGATCCGGAGCAGTTCGAGTTCGCGAACCGCTCGCTGAAGAAGAAGGACATCAACCAGATGGTCTCCGACCTGGTCGAGGGCTACGGGGCGCCGGCGGTCTCGCAGGTGCTCGACGCCTTCAAGGACCTGGGCTTCCAGTACGCGAGCCAGGCTGGGATCACGGTCGCCAAGAACAATGTGGTCTCGCCGCCGGAGAAGGCGGAAATCCTCGATCGCTACGAGAAGGAGACCGAAGCGATCCAGCAGCAGTACGACGAGGGCTACATCACCGCCGAGGAGCGTCACGAGGCCGTGACCGCTCACTGGAACCGCGCCACCGACGAGGTCGCGCAGGCGATGGAGGACAACCTCGACGAGCTGAACCCGATTTTCATGATGGCCAACTCGGGCGCCCGCGGATCGTTCAAACAGATCCGCCAGCTGGCCGGGATGCGCGGCCTGATGGCCAACCCGAAAGGGGAGATCATCGAGCGGCCGATCAAGGCCAACTTCATGGAGGGGCTCTCGGTCCTCGAGTACTTCATCTCCACCCACGGCGCCCGAAAGGGCCTCGCCGACACGGCGCTCCGGACGGCCGACTCCGGTTACCTCACCCGGCGCCTCGTCGATGTCGCCCAGGACGTGATCGTCCGCGAGGAGGACTGCAAGACCAAAGATCACATCGAGATGGACCTCCGCAAGGACGACGGGTCCCTCAACGACAACCTGTTCGGGCGCCTGGCGGCGAAGAAGCTCGAGACCAAACGCGGTCGCGAGCTGCTGAAGCGCAACCAGGAGATCACCCAGCTAGACGTGGAGGAGATCGCTGAGGCCTTCGGCGAGGAGGAGATCAAGGTCCCGGTCCGCTCGGCGCTCAAGTGCGAGGCCGAGTCGGGGGTCTGCCGCTCCTGCTACGGCATCTCGCCGGCAACCGGGTCGACGGTCGACATCGGCGACGCGGTCGGGATCATCGCCGCCCAGTCGATCGGCGAGCCGGGGACCCAGCTGACCATGCGCACCTTCCACACCGGAGGCGTCGCCGGCCAGGACATCACCCAGGGTCTGCCGCGGATCGTCGAGCTCTTCGAGGCGCGCAAACCGAAGGGCTTGGCCCAGATGGCCGAGGCCGCGGGCAAGGTCTCGATCGAGGAAACCGACAAAGCGCTGAAAGTGATCGTCACCGAGTCCAGCGGCGAGGAGCACAGCTACAGCTTCCCGCTGCGGACCCGGTTGCACGTCGCCGACGGCGACCGCGTCGAGGTCGGCCAGCAGCTGAACGAAGGCTCGCTCTACCCGGCCGACCTGCTGGCGATCCGCGGGCGCACCGCGACCGAGCTGTACCTCGTCGAAGAGGTGCAGAAGGTCTACCGCGCCCAGGGCGTCGACATCAACGACAAGCACATCGAGCTGATCGCCCGGCAGATGCTGAAGAAGGTGCGGATCGAGTCGAAGGGCTCGACCAGCCTCCTTCCCGGCCAGCTCGAGGATCGCGGCAGCCTCAAACGGCTCAACAAAAAAACCAAGGAAGACGGCGGGACGCCGGCCAAAGGCGAGGAGGTCATCCTCGGGATCACCAAGGCCTCGCTGGCGACCGAGTCCTTCCTCTCGGCGGCCTCCTTCCAGGAGACCACGAAGGTGCTCACCGACGCTGCCCTCGAGGGCAAACGGGATCGCCTCGTCGGCCTCAAGGAGAACGTGATCATCGGCAAGCTGATCCCGGCCGCGACCGGCCTCAAGCACTACCGGACGGTCGCGATCGAGCCCGCCGAACCGATCGAGCCGCCGGCCGACGACCTGCTCGAAGACGACGAGCTCGCAGCTGAACTCGGCGTCGACGGGGTCGAGGCGCCTGTCGAGGGCTTCGGCACCTCCTTCGCGGAGGAGCTCGAGGAGCTCGCGCAGGAGATCGAGTCGAGCTCCGAGGAAGCCAAATAGCCCGAGCGATTCAAAAGCCTGGAAACGGGTAACTAGGGAGTACCCCAAGACAAAGAACAAGCTTCCGCATCTTGAGGTACTTCATTTCTCCTTGAGCGCCGAGAGGTTGGGACCCCAATTCCCGACCTCTCGGCGTTTCAAGTTGCGGGCCTAGGGGGCGGCCGGCCGTGGTGCCGGCGGGGGCTCGTCCCAGAGGCCGAAGCGGCTACGCCAGTAATCGGTGAGGAAGATGTTGTTCGGATCCCGCGCGGAGCGGAGGGCGAGGAAGTCGTCCCAGCGGGGGTACTGGGCGCGGAAGAAGTCGACCCAGCTGCGGTCGCCATCGCCGTAGGACGGCTGGAACTTCCCCCAGTGCAAGCGGAAGGGGACCTCCGCTTCCCGCAGCAGCGACCAGAGGCCTGCGAACATCGTCTCCGTCGGGTCGGCAGCGTTGTCGACGAACCAGTAGGGGTCGACGCGCAGGACGCCTTCGCGCCACTCGTCTTCGCCATCGCTGTAAGAGGCGTTGAGCCAGAACTGCTCCGGCTTGGCGGCATAGAGCTCCCAGGAGAAGGTGCCGGTCCGGCGCAGCGCCTCCTGGCCATCGCTCGGCGCGCCGAAGTAGTCGCGCAGCAGGCGCATCGTCTCGGCGCTGCGGGTGAGCGGTATCCACGCCTCGGTGAACTCAGCGGGGACGAGGACGTCGCTGACGCCGTTGTCCATCGGCAACCCACGCCAGCCCCAATCGCTGAATTCCTGCGGCCTGCCGCGTTCGGAGCCGTCTTTGTCTGCGTCGAGCCTGACGAAGGTCGAGAGCAGGCGTGGGAAGACCTCGGGCAGCTCCCGCTTGATCAGCGACGACGTCGGCTCGAGCACGGCGATCGCCGCGTCGGTGCCGAACTCGATCGCCGCCGCCAGCGCCTTCCCCAAGACCTCGCCGACCCATCCCAGATCTTTCTCGCCGAGCTTGGCCAGCACCGCCTCGAGCTCGTCGAAGCTGTCGTCGAGCTTCGCCTTCGCCGCCGAGAGGTCGTCGAGGTTGCCGATGATCGTGTTGAGCACACCGATCAGGTGCTGGGTCGTCTCAGGGTCGTCACCGAAGCGCTTGTAGGGGACCGGCGTGAAGTTGGAATCGGTCGGGCGCCGCCGCGCCTGCCAGGTGACGATCCGATCAGCTCCCCGCTGCGGCCACCATTCGAGGCGGGCGAACTCGGCTTGGCGCAGGAACTGGGCGAGCGAGGGGCGACCCTCCGCTCCTTCGCCGAAGACGTCGACGGGACAGGTGGCGATCGTGTCGGTCGCCTCGGTTCCCTCGATGTCGAACGCCTCGACGCACTCGAAGATGACGGAGGAGACGACGCCGAGCAGACCAAGGTTCGGGACCATCGCGTAGAAGAGGTCGGGGTCGGAATCCTCCCGAGTGACTTCGTGTGCCTCGCCGCGGCCGTCGATCAGCCGGAAGCCCCAGATGTTGGCATTGGCCGAGAACTGCAGCGAACCGCCGGCCGAGCCGGTCGCGGTGAAGCCGCTGACCGTCTGATGGGTGATGCCGCCGGTGTCGAACAGCGTCCAGCCTTTCTCGTTTGCCAGCTGGCCGAGCAGGCTGGTGGCGAGGTCGGCGCTGCCGGTCGGATCGCTGGGGTCGGGGCCGAGGTGGATGCCGGCGTCCGCCTCAACGAGCATGCGTCCCTCGTCGCGCACCCGCCAGCCACGGTGACGGTCGAGCATCACGTTGATGCCATCGCCTCCGGGCGGTGACTGCTGGCCGACGTGGTTGGGTCGGCCACCCTCCTGATCGGTGTAGATCGCGTGGGAGATCGAGTGACAGGCGCCCCGCACCCGCAACTGACGGCCTTGGTGGTAGGCGGCCTTCACAAGCGCGACCAGCTCGCTGTCGCTGGCTGGGTGGTGGAAGCCGTCGGCGGCAGGGGAGGGGTCGGTCATCCTCGCGCCGGAACCGACCACAGTTTGCGGAGGACCCGGAGGGCGTTGCCGGAGGTCATCTTGTCGGTCGCCTCGTCGCCGTAGCGCTTGCGCAAGGCGGCGTCGAGGTGGGCCAGGTCGGACATCTTCTCCAGACCTCCCATCGTCGGTTTGATGAACCCGTCGAAGTCGGAGCCGAGGGCGATGTGGTCGTAGCCTCCGATGATTTCGCAGATCCTGTCGACGTGGGCGCCGATCACTTCAAGTGATTCAGGCAGCGTCTCCGTGTAGTCCTTCGGCTTACGGAGGCCGTCGCACAGCTGGTGCTGGGCCATGATCAGGCCGACGACGCCGTCTCGCTCGGCGATCTTCTCGACGATCCCGCGATCGCACATGTAGTCCTGCTCGCCGAAGCGGAAGCCGGCATGAGTGGAGACAACCGGGAACTCTTGCTTCGGGTCAACCTCTTGATCGAGTAAAGCGAAGACCTCGGAGATCCCACCCGAGTCCATATGGGTGAGGTCGATCAGGATCCGGTTGTCGACCAGGCCCCTGATCACCGCCTCCCCGCGTGGGGTGAGGCGGTCGTTGCCGTGCTGCGGGAAGATGAGGTCGTAGACCTTGTCGGACATGAATGGCAGGGCAGGCGCGTTGGTCGCGATCTGGCGGAAGAAGAGGTGGGCGACGGTGACGTAGGCGACACCTCTTTCGCCAAGCGTTTTGCAGTTCTCGGCGATTTCCTCGTTGGTGTCGCCGAGGTGATGGCCGCTCTCGACGGCGTGGATCAGGCCGATCGCCCCGCTCTGCAGACAGGAGTCCAGCTGGTCGAGGTTCTTGACAATGCGGATTGTGCCTTCGCCGTGCGATGTGACCTCGTCTTCGACTTCTTCCATCTGGGAGATCAGCCCGGGGAAATAGGCAGGTGTCGGGGCCGCCGCGTAGTGCTTGCTGAGGTCGACCTCCGAGAACTCGTCCAACAGCACCGACATCGCCAGCCGGACGTCGCCTTCGCGCATGCTGTCGATGGAGATCCGCGGGCCGCTGTCGAGCGTTTTGTCGCTGGCCAGTTTCATCGCCACCCAGAGGATCAATCCCTGAACCCGGCCCAAGAGCCCGCGCCGGCGCCGGATCTGGCGCATCCGCTTCAGGCTCGCCGCGCGTCCGTCATCGGCATCGAGGTCGCTCACCACGTGCATCGGATAGTGGGCATGCAGGTCAAACCACATGTGCGCACCGTACCTATTGGTCAACGAACCTGTGTGTGTTTAAAGCGGATTAGTGGCGAGGCCCGTTTCATCCGGGGGACGGTCGATCCAGCGAGGCGAACTGGCCGAGCGGCCAGTTCGTTAGATTGCCGCAATGCCCTCGACGCAGAAGGTTTGCATCATCGGCGCCGGCAGCTCCGGGATCGTTGCCGCGCAGGTCCTGGATGCGCGCGGGATTCCCTTCGACTGCTTCGAGAAGGGCTCGCACATCGGCGGCAACTGGCGCTACGAAAACGACAACGGGATGTCGTCGGCTTACCGCTCGCTGCACATCAACACCTCACGGCGGGTTATGGCATTCAAGAGCCTGCCGATGCCCGACCACTATCCGGACTACCCGGACCACTTTCAGATGGCGGCCTACTTCGACGAATTCGCCGACCATTTCGGCTTGCGGGAGAAGATCAGCTTCCGCACCGAGGTGATGGCGGTGGAGCCGGCGGACGGCGAGTGGGCGGTGACGACGAAGGGCGAGAGCGGGGCGGAGGCGACCGAGCGCTACCGAGCCGTCCTCGTGGCCAACGGCCATCACTGGGACCCGCGCTGGCCCGAACCCACCTTCCCCGGCTCTGAGGAGTTCGAGGGCGAGCAGCTGCACGCCCACCACTACCGCGAGCCCGACGTCCTGCGCGGCAAGCGCGTCCTCGTGCTCGGGCTCGGCAATTCGGCGACCGACATCGCCGTCGAGTCTTCGCGCATCGCCGAGAAGACTTTCCTCGCGGTGCGTCGCGGCGCCTACGTGCTGCCCAAGTACCTCAACGGCAAGCCGATCGACGAGGCGGTTCACCCGCTGGCCTCCTACCTGCCGCTCTCCGTGCAGCGCTTCTTCGCGATGAAAGGCTTGGAGATCGCCGCCGGCGATATGGAGACCTACGGTCTGCCCAAGCCCGACCACAAGCTCTTCGAGGCCCACCCAACTGTTTCTTCGGAGCTGCTGCCGCGGCTGGGCCACGGCGACATCGCCGTCAAGCCGAACATCGAGCGCTTTTCCGGCGGTCGCGGCGTGCGCTTCGTCGATGGCGACACCGAGGAGATCGACTTGGTCGTCTACTGCACCGGTTACAAGATGACCTTCCCCTTCTTCGATCCAAAGGTGGTCACCGCCCCCGAGAACCGGCTGCCGCTCTACCGGCGCGTCGTCTCGGTCGAGCGCCCGGGGCTCTACTTCATCGGCTTCATCCAGCCGCTCGGGCCGATCATGCCGCTGGCCGAGGCGCAGGCGGAATGGATCGCCGACCTGCTCGGCGGCCGGGCGGTGCTACCGGCGGCGGGGGAGATGAAGCGGGAGATCGCGAGCGAGGAAAGGAAGATGCGGAAGCGCTTCGTTGCCTCTAAGCGTCATACCGTCGAGGTTGACTTCCATCCCTATCTGCGCGAGATCCGGCGCGAGCGAAAGCGGGTTGCGCAGCCGGTTTGACTACGCGGGTGCGCCCGCCCGGCGGGCAATCCGGCACCGGCCGCGCGGCGCCGCCGCCATGCGGCCCACGCCGCGGCCCCCGAGGCAGTCGTGGCTGGGGATGGCGGCGTTTACCGCTGCCGCCGTCCTCGTCGGTCACCGGCTCCGGTTCGTCGTGCTGCTTGGCCGCCCAGTAGACGAGCCACATCGACGCCAGAACCGGGATCTTGAGGACCACGGCGAGGAAGAAGATCGGCCAGAACCCCGTCACCTGAAGCAGTGTAGAGACCTCCGTCAGCGCCGCCGTCAGCCCAGCGAAGCCGCCCAGCTCTCGAGCGCCGCGACATGTCCCTCCTCGAGCCCAAGGTGCGGCTCGGTCGGCACGAGCAGCGTAGGCTGCTCCCGCTTCTCGGCCCACTCGTAACAGCTCTCATCGAAGTTGTCGTCGACCCAAGCGATCGCCCGTTCCCCCGCAAATGTCTCAATCGCCGCCAACTTCCAGTGAGCCCCACCGCTACGAGGAGCCAGGTCGAACCCAATATGTGGCAGCTCCGGAACCCCCAGCAGCTGCGGCAGATAAAAGTTCGCCTTGTCCTCCCACCCGCTGGCCCAGACCATCTCGAAGTGTTCCGACAACCGCAGCAACCGATCCCCCACCGGCAACGAGATGCAATGCGGAACTCCATCAACCAGTTGCAACCGAGTATGAGCCGGCTGCTCCTCCCAACCAAACAAGCTGATCACCCCGTCGATGTCGACGGCTAACAGCGGCCTCTCGAGGGACGGGGGATGCCCCTCGGACTGGCGGATACTCAATTACCAGCGGTAATGCGCGAAGGCTTTATTAGCCTGCGCCATGCGGTAAATGTCGTCCTTCCGCTTCCAGGCGCTTCCCTGCTGCTGATTAGCGTCGAGGATCTCGCCGGCGAGACGCTCGGCCATCGAGTACTCGCGGCGGGCCCGGGCGAACTGGACGAGCCAGCGAACCGCCAGGGTGCGGGCGCGCCGAGAGGGGACCTCGACCGGGACCTGGTAGGTGGCGCCGCCGACGCGGCGGGAGCGGACCTCGAGCACCGGGGTCAGCGTTTTGATCGCCGACTCCAGGACCTCCACCGCGTCTTCGCCGCTGCGCTCGCCGACGATCGCCAGGGCGTCGTAGACGATCCGCTCGGCGAGGCTCTTCTTGCCGTCGCTCATGATCTTGTTGATCAGCTGCTGGACGAGGCGGTTACGGTGCCTGGCGTCCGGTTCGATCGGCCGGATCTGTGCTGCGGAGCGGCGCGGCATTACGAAGCTTTGACGCCGTAGAGGGAGCGGCCCTGCTTGCGGTCGGAGACCGCCGCCGCGTCGAGGGTGCCGCGGACGACTTTGTAGCGGACGCCCGGCAGGTCCTTGACGCGACCACCCTTGATCAGGACCACGGAGTGCTCCTGCAGGTTGTGGCCCTCGCCGGGAATGTAGGTGGTGACCTCCATCCCGTTGGTCAGACGCACACGGGCGATCTTGCGCAGGGCCGAGTTCGGCTTCTTCGGCGTCACCGTGGCGACGCGGGTGCAAACGCCGCGCTTCTGCGGGGCGGCTACGCGCTTCTTGCGGCCCTGGCCCGACTTGAGGCCCGGGGTCGCGGTCTTCTTCTTCGGGCTCTTGCGGCCCTTCCTGACAAGCTGATTCGTATTCGGCACGGCCGCGCATAGTAGAGCAAGCCACCCAAGACCATCCCCCCGGCCGCCGCGAGCTCGGCGAAGAAGCCGTCCTCGAGCACCGCGGTGGCCCCGGCGAATTCGGAAGTCTTTCTGCCCTCGTCGAGCCCGGCGGGGAGGTCGATGAGGAGGATCACCGCCAGCGAGAGCAAGCCCAGGGCGGCGACCAGCAGGCCGAGCCTACGTCGCTCTCGCACCATGGCGAGCATCCCAATCGCAACGGCGACGATCCCGATTGGCACCAGCAGGTAGGAATGCGCATCGCCCGCGGTGCGCACCGCTTCAGTCGGCACGGCCGCGACCTGGGGAAGCCCCGCGTATCCGGGTTGCCCGATCTCCACGGCGCGGTAGTCGATGAACTGGGAGACGGCGAGCAGGGAGCCGGCGGCGATCAGGACCACGGCCGCGGCCCGGCCGGGGGTGATGATCTCGCTGGCGGCGGTTGCGAGGCGAACCAACAACGCGCAAAGCCCTCGGGTCCCGCGCTCGATCAGCGCGACGCCGCGGAAGAGGAGGGCGAGCAGCGGTCGCAGCCTCGACCAGATCCAGGCCCAAGCCAAGCCACCGCGGTGCCGCGCCCGCGCGACCCCCGGATGGGCCCGCTCCAGCCCCCGATTGGCGACTCGATCGACCTGTCGGGACCAGCGGCGAAGCGCTGCTATCATCGCCCGTCGCTCAGGCAGTTTTCGCTTTTTGTTCGCAGGACGCTTCGCCGGGCCCCCTGGGGCCTTTTTTTGCGGCTTACTACGACTACTTGACTTAGGAACCATGGCACGCAGCTTTCCACTCGAGAAAACCCGGAACATCGGGATCATGGCGCACATCGACGCCGGTAAGACGACGACGACCGAGCGCATCCTCTACTACACCGGGCGCACCCACAAAATGGGCGAGGTCCACGAGGGCGCTGCCGTCATGGACTGGATGGAACAGGAGCAGGAGCGCGGGATCACGATCACCTCGGCCGCGACCGCCTGTGAGTGGAAGGACCACCGGATCAACATCATCGACACGCCGGGCCACGTCGACTTCACGGTCGAGGTCGAGCGCTCGCTGCGCGTGCTCGACGGCGCGATCGCCGTCTTCGACGCCGTCGCCGGCGTCGAGCCGCAGTCGGAGACGGTCTGGCGTCAGGCCGACAAGTACGGCGTCCCGCGCTTCGCCTACATCAACAAGATGGACCGCACCGGCGCAGACTTCTTCAACTCCGTGCAGACGATGACCGACCGGCTCGGCGCCAACCCGTTGCCGATCCAGTTGCCGATCGGCGCCGAGGAGAACTTCAAAGGCGTCGTCGACCTGGTCCGGATGAAGGGGTTGATCTGGACCGACGAGCTCGGCGCCGCCTACGAGGAGATCGAGATCCCTGACGACCTCAAAGACCAGGCCGAGGAATACCGCACGGCGCTGATCGAAGCCTGCGCCGACTACGACGAAGAGCTGATGGAAGCCTTCCTCGGCGAGGAAGAGATTCCCGAGGCGAAGCTGATCGCCTCGCTGCACGAGGCGACGCTCTCGACCACCATCACCCCGGTTCTCTGTGGCACCTCCTTCAAGAACAAGGGTGTGCAGCCGCTGCTCGACTCGATCGTCGAACTGCTGCCCTCGCCGCTCGAGGTTCCGCCGGTCACCGGCGTCGTCCCCGCCGGCAAGGGCCAGCCCGAGGACCTCGAGGCCGAGCGCGAGGCGAGCGACAGCGCCCCCTTCGCCGCCCTCGCCTTCAAGGTCATGTCCGACCCCTACGTCGGCAAGCTCACCTACTTCCGCGTCTACTCGGGCAAGCTCGAGAAAGGCGGCCGCGTCCTCAACGTCAAAACCGGCAAGACCGAGCGGATCGGCCGCCTGCTGATGATGCACGCCAACAGCCGCGAGGAGATCGACGAGTGTTACGCGGGCGACATCTGCGCCGGCGTCGGCCTCAAAGAAACCGGCACCGGCGACACCCTGGCCGCTCCCGACGCGCCGATCGCCCTGGAGAGCATCGAATTCCCGGAGACCGTGATCGCGGTCGCGATCGAGCCGAAAACGAAGGCCGACCAGGAGAAGATGGGCAACGCCCTGCAGCGGCTCGGCGAGGAGGACCCGACCTTCCGGATCGAAAGCGACGAGGAAACCGGCCAGACCCTGATCCACGGGATGGGCGAGCTCCACCTCGAGGTGATCGTCGACCGGATGCTGCGCGAGTTCAAAGTCGAGGCCAACGTCGGCAAGCCACAGGTCGCCTATCGCGAGACGATCCGCAAGCGGGTCGAGAAGGTCGAGTCGCGCTTCGTGCGTCAGACCGGCGGCCGCGGCCAGTTCGGCCACGTCGTCATCAACCTCGAGCCGGCGCCCGGCGAGGGCTTCCTCTTCGAGAACAAAATCAAGGGCGGCGTCATCCCCGGCGAATTCATCGGCCCGGCCGAGCAGGGGATGCGCGAGGCGCTCGAGAACGGCGTCAAGGCGGGCTACCCGATGGTCGACGTCAAAGCCGAACTCGTCGATGGCTCCTACCACGACGTCGACTCTTCGGAGATGGCCTTCAAAATCGCCGGCTCGATGGCGATCCAGGAAGGCGCCCGCAAGGCGAACCCGGTCCTGCTCGAGCCCGTGATGGCGGTCGAGGTGGTGACGCCGGAGGACTTCCTCGGCGACGTGATTGGCGACCTCTCCCGGCGCCGCGGCAAGGTCCAGGGCCAGGACCAGCGCGGCAACGCCCTTGCCGTCCAGGCTTTCGTTCCGCTCGGCGAGATGTTCGGTTACGCGACCGAATTGCGGTCGATGACCCAGGGTCGGGCGACCTACACGATGCAGTTCGAGCGCTACGAGGAGGTCCCCTCGAACATCGCCGAGGAGATCGTCGAGCACCGCTCAGGCGACCCGGTGGGTGCAGCTTCATGAGCCCAACCGCGAACGGGCACTGAACCTGGCTATATTTCCCGGGTTGCCCGCAGGCAGCATGAAGCTGCCGCGGTCGAGCCGCCCACAAGACTCAAGCAACTAGACCAGACAGAACACAACTTTCGAAAGGCAAACGGAGAGAATGTCGAAGGAGAAATTCGAGCGCGATAAGCCGCATGTCAACGTCGGCACCATCGGTCACATCGACCACGGGAAGACGACGCTGACGGCTGCGATCACGAAAACGCTCTCCACCGTGGGCGGTGCCGAAGCACACAGCTTCGAAGAGATCGACAACGCTCCGGAGGAGAAGGAACGCGGCATCACCATCGCGACCTCGCACGTCGAGTACCAGACCGAGAACCGGCACTACGCCCACGTCGACTGCCCGGGCCACGCCGACTACGTGAAGAACATGATCACCGGCGCCGCGCAGATGGACGGCGCGATCCTGGTCGTCTCCGCCGCCGACGGCGTCATGCCGCAGACGCGCGAGCACATCCTCCTCGCCCGCCAGGTGAACGTCCCGCACGTCGTCGTCTTCCTCAACAAGATCGACCAGGTTGACGACGAGGAACTGATCGAGCTGGTCGAGGAGGAGGTCAAGGAACTTCTCGACGAGTACGACTTCCCGGGTGAAGAGACCCCGATCATCAAAGGCTCGGCCCTGAAGGCGCTGGAAGGCGACGAGGAGGCCCAGAAAGCCGTCTTCGAGCTGGCCGCGGCGCTCGACTCCTACATCCCGGAGCCGGTCCGCGAGCTCGACAAGCCGTTCTTGATGCCGATCGAGGACATCTTCTCGATCACCGGCCGCGGCACCGTCGCCACCGGCCGTATCGAGCAGGGGGTCGTCAACACCGGCGACGAAGTCGAAATCGTCGGCATCCACCCCGACACCAGCAAAACCACCGTCACCGGCGTCGAGATGTTCCGCAAGATCCTCGACGAGGGTCAGGCCGGCGACAACATCGGCGCCTTGCTCCGCGGCACCAAGCGCGAGGAGATCGAGCGCGGCCAGGTCCTCTGCAAACCGGGCTCGATCACGCCGCACACCAAATTCAAAGCCGAGGTCTACTGCCTGAAGAAGGAGGAGGGCGGCCGTCACACCCCGTTCTTCTCCGGCTACCGGCCTCAGTTCTATTTCCGCACCACCGACGTGACCGGGATCGCCAACCTCCCCGAGGGGACCGAGATGGTGATGCCGGGCGACAACGTCGAGATGACGATCGAGCTGATCCAGCCGATCGCCATGGATCAGGGCCTGCGGTTCGCCATCCGCGAGGGTGGCCGCACCGTCGGCTCGGGGGTCGTCGCCGAGATCGTCGAGTAGCGACTCCCAGGGGCGGGCCTCCACCCGCCCCAACCCCGCCCTCGGGCGGGTTTGACAACTGCAAGGACATACGACCGGGGCGGCGCCCCAAGTAACGGGGCCCCGCCCTCTTTGCGCGGTAAAGCGAAGAGACAAGAGAGAGAAGCAGCAGAAGTGGCCACCATCGCGGCACAGAAAATCCGAATCCGACTGAAGGCGTATGACCATGACGCCATCGATCGGGCTGCCAAAGAGATCGTCGAGACGGCAGAGCGGACCGGCGCCACCGTCTCCGGCCCGGTGCCGTTGCCGACCGAGAAAAACGTCTACTGCGTGATCCGCTCGCCGTTCAAGGACAAGGACTCGCGCGAGCACTTCGAGATCCGCACCCACAAGCGGCTTATCGACATCCTCCAGCCGTCGCCGAAAACCGTCGACTCGCTGCAGCGCCTGGACTCGCTACCGGCCGGCGTCGACATCGAGATCAAGCTCTAGGTGGATGGGGGATGGCGGCGATTCTCGGCAAGAAGCTAGGCATGACGCAGGTCTTCAAAGAGGACGGCAGCGTCGTGCCCGTCACCGTGATCGAAGCCGGTCCCTGCAAGGTGACGGCGGTTCGCGACAGCGACCGTGATGGGTACCGGGCCGTGCAGCTCGCCTTCGGCGAGGTCAAGCAGGGCAAGCTTTCCAAGGCCGAGGAAGGCCACCTGAAGAAGGCCGGGGCGGCCCCGTCCCGCCACTTGGTCGAGTTCCGCGACGAGGACCTCGGCGCCGAGGAGGGCCCGAAGGTGGGCGACGACGTCACGGTCGATGGCTTCGAGGCCGGCCAGAAGGTCAAGGTCGCCGGGATCTCGATCGGCAAGGGCTTCCAGGGTGGGATCAAGCGTCACAACTTCAGCCGCGGCCCAGTCAGCCACGGCTCCCACAACGTCCGCGCCCCCGGCTCGATCGGCGCCAGCGCCTTCCCCGCCCGCGTCTTCAAAGGGATGCGGATGCCCGGGCAAATGGGTAACAAGCGCGTCACCCAGAAGGGCCTGGAAATCGCCGATATCGACGCCGATCGCAACCTGCTTCTGATCAAAGGCTCGGTGCCGGGCTCGCGCAACGGAATCGTCGAGGTGAGGACCGATGGCTAGCGCCAAAGCGACCATTCTCGGCAAAAGCGGCAAAGCCGATCTGCCGGACTTCTTCGCCGAGCCGTTCCACCAGTCGCTGGTGCATGAGGCCGCTCGCGCCGACCTGAACGCGCGACGCCGCGGCACCGCTTCGACCCTGACCCGCGGCGAGGTCGCCTTCACCACCGCCAAGGCCTGGCGCCAGAAGGGCACCGGCCGTGCCCGTGTTGGCACCCTCGGCGTCCCCAACCGCTTCGGCGGCGGCGTCGCCTTCGGCCCGAAGCCGCGCAAGTACACGGTCAAGGTCAACCGCAAAGCGCGCCGGCGGGCGATGCGCTCGGCCCTCTCGGTCCACGCCCAGCGCGGCTCGGTCGCAGTCCTCGACGCCTCTGCCTTCGATACCCCTTCGACCAAGACCGCGGCTCAGGCGCTGGAGAAATGGGGGGCCAAGGGCTCGCTGCTGGTGATCGTCAGCGCCGAGGAGGTCGGGGCGATGAAGAGCTTCCGCAACCTGAAGCGGACCCAGGTGCTCGAGGTGGGCGCGGCGGGGGTCGCCGACGTGATCGGCGCCGCCTCGGTCGTCATCTCCGAAACGGCGCTCGAGACGCTGAAGGAGAGGCTCGGCTGATGGACGCCCGCGCGATCCTCATCCGCCCGGTGATCTCGGAGAAGAGCTACGCCCTGATCGCTGAGGGCAAGTACACCTTCCGAGTCGACGACCGGGCCCACAAGACGCAGATCGCCCAGGCCGTGGAAGAGGTCTTCAACGTCGACGTCGCCGGGGTGCGAACCGCGAAGGTCAGGTCGAAGCCGAAGCGCCGCGGGCTGACCAAAGGCAAGACCCGCGCCTGGAAGAAGGCGATCGTCCAGCTCGCCCCGGGTGAGCGGATCGAGTTGTTCGAGGGCGCCGAGACCGCCTAGGAAGAAGAGACCGATGCCGAACCGCAAAACGAAACCGACCAGCCCGGGCCGCCGCTTCGCGACCTACCCGCTGCGCGAGCAGGTGACCGCCTCCGAGCCGGAGCGGAAGCTGACCGAAGGGCTGAAAAAGTCCGGCGGCCGCAACGTCAACGGCCGGGTCACCGCCCGCCACCGCGGCGGCGGCGCCAAGCGGCGCTACCGCAAGATCGACTTCAAGCGGCTCAAGGACGGCGTGCCCGCGAAGGTCGCCTCGATCGAGTACGACCCCAACCGCACCTGCTACATCGCCCTGCTGCACTACGCCGACGGCTTCAAGGACTACATCCTCGCCCCGGCGCAGCTACAGGTCGGCGACATCGTCAAGTCAGGTCCCGAGGCCGACATCAAACCCGGCCACGCGATGGCCCTGGGCCAGATGCCGACCGGCACGATCGTCCACAACGTCGAGTTGATCCCCGGCCAGGGCGGCAAGCTCGGCCGCTCCGCCGGCACCTCGATCCAGCTGGTCGCGAAGGAGGGGGAGATGGTGACCCTGCGGCTGCCCTCCTCGGAGATGCGGCTGGTCCGCGCCGAGTGCCGCGCCAGCATCGGCGTCCTCTCCAACGCCGAGCACCAGAACTTGAAGGTCGGCAAGGCCGGCCGCAGCCGCCACAAGGGCAAGCGCCCGCAGAGCCGCGGCGTCGCGATGAACCCCGTCGACCACCCGCACGGCGGTGGCGAGGCGCACCACACCCCCGGCGGCCACCCGGTCACGCCATGGGGCAAACCGACGCTCGGCTACCGCACCCGCAAGAAGGGCAAGCAGTCCGACCGCTACATCGTCCGCGGCCGTCGCCGTGGCAAGAAGAAGGGCCGTTAGAGATGGGACGTTCGACGAAAAAGGGCCCGTGGGTCGAGGAGCGCCTGATGGGGCGGATCACGGCGCTGAACGAGGCCAACAAAAAACAGATGGTGAAAACCTGGTCGCGGACCTCGACGATCTTCCCGGAGATGGTCGGCCACACGATCGCCGTCCATGACGGCAAAAAACACGTTCCGGTCTTCATCTCGGAGTCGATGGTCGGGCACAAGCTCGGCGAGTTCGCGCCGACGCGCACGTTCCGCTCGCACGGCGGCAAGGACTAGCGGCGATGGCTGACGAGAAAAAACCCACCACCAAAAAAGCTGACGCGGCGAAAGCGGCTGGCGATAAAGCCGAGGCTAAAAAAGCGGCGAAAAAAGACGACGCCAAAGCCACGAAAGCCACCAAAAAAGCCGGGTCTGCGAAAAAAGAGCCGAAAGCCAAAAAAGAGGCAAAAGGCAAAGACTCGAAAACCAAAGAGTCGAAAAAAACTGGGGCCAAAGGCAGAAGCAAAAAAGCCGACGCCAAAGACAGCAAAGACGCGAAAGCCAAAAAAGAGCCGAAAAAACCTGCCAAAGCTCCGGCGGTGCCGCCGGTCGTCAAAGCCAGCGCCCGCTACGTCCGCGTGGCGCCGCGCAAGGCGCGGCTGATCGCCGACCAGGTGCGCGGCATGCACATCGAGAGCGCCCGGGCGCTGCTGCAGTTCTCCCCGCGCGGCGCCGCCCACCCGATCCACAAGCTGATCAACTCCGCGGCAGCCAACGCGGAAAACAACCACGACCTGATCGGCGATGAAATGCGCATCGCCTCGATCACGGTCGACGAGGGGCCGACCCTGCGCCGCTTCCGCCCGCGGGCGATGGGTCGCGCCACCCCGATCAACAAGCGAACCAGCCACATTCGAGTGGCCCTGACCCCGGTGGAGGACTAAAGCATGGGACAGAAGATCCACCCCGAGGGTTTCCGCGTCGGCTACATCCACGACTGGAAGTCGAACTGGTACGAGGACAAAAACTTCGCCGACGTCCTCCAGGAAGACCTGGCGATCCGCGATCACATCGAAGGCAAGCTTTCCCACGCGGGGCTCTCGAGCATCACGATCGAGCGTCGCGGCGAGGTCGCCGTCGACATCCACACGGCGCGGCCGGGGATCGTCATCGGCAAGTCCGGTAGCGAAGTCGATGCCCTGCGCAAGGAGCTGCACAAGCTGACCGGCAGCCCCGTGAAAGTGAATATCCGCGAGGTCAAGCGCCCCGAGCTCGACGCCAAACTGGTTGCCCAGTCGATCGCCGAGCAGCTGCAGAACCGCGTCGCCTTCCGGCGCGCGATGAAACGCGCTTTGACCTCGGCGATGAGGTCCGGTGCCAAGGGCGTCAAGGTCCAGGTCTCGGGCCGTCTCGGCGGCGCTGAGATGGCGCGGACCGAACAGTATTCCGACGGTCGCGTCCCGCTTCACACGCTGCGCGCCGACATCGACTACGGCTTCTTCGAGGCCCGCACGACGACCGGCCGGATAGGCGTCAAATGCTGGATCAACAAGGGCGAGGTGATGCCCGAGGGCTTCCGCTCCGACCTCATCTCCGGCGACGGCGACGGCGCCGCTCAGGGACGCGGCGGCGGACGTCGCGACGACCGCGGTGGCGGGCGCGGGCGTGGCCCCGGCGGCGACCGAGGCGGGCGCGGCGGCGGGCGCGGTCCAGGTGGAGATCGCGGTGGACGCGGCGGTGGCGGTGGCGGTGGCCGTGGTCCCGGCGGCGGTCGCGGCGGTCAGCGTGGAGGTGGTCGCTGATGTTGATGCCGAAACGGGTCAAGCACCGCAAACAGTTCCGAGGCCGCATGCGCGGCAACACCAAGGGGGGCAGCACCGTCGCCTTCGGCGAGTACGGGATCAAGGCGCTCGAGCGCGGCTGGATCACCAACCGCCAGATCGAGGCCGCCCGTGTCGCGATGACCCGCAAGATCAAACGTGGGGGCAAGGTCTGGATCAACGTCTTCCCCGACAAGCCCTACACGAAGAAGCCCGCCGAGACGCGGATGGGCTCCGGCAAGGGCAACCCTGAGGGCTGGGTCGCCGTGGTCAAGCCGGGCAAGGTCATGTTCGAGCTGGCCGGCGTCCCCGAGGATCTGGCGCGCGAAGCGCTGCGCCTGGCCGGGCACAAGCTTCCGGTCAAAACCAAATTCGTCATGCGTGAGGGGGCCGGCGAGTGATGAAGGCGGCGGAAGCGCATAACCTCAAAGACGACGAGCTGGTGGCGAAACTGATCGACGCCAAGCAGGAGGCCTTCAACCTCCGCTTCCGGCACGCCACCGGAGAGCTCGAGAACACCGCCCGCCTCGGGCAGGCGAAGAGGGACATCGCGCGCCTGCTGACGGTGGCCAAGGCACGAGGCATCGACGTTGAGAAAGAGACGCGACGGATATGAGCGACGACGAGACTAAAAAAGACGAGATTCAGGACGAGACGACTCAGGACGAGGGCGCTGGGGCCGCGGGTCCTGTCTCCGATACGACCTCCTCGCCGACTGGCGAGGATCCCGCATCGTCGCCACCCGCGGCAGAGGCCGTTGAGGAGGCGCCGGCCGAGGAGGCTGCCGACGAGGCGTCACCTCCGGAGGGGGCAGCTGAGGCAGCTCCGGCCGCTGAGGAGGCTTCGGAGCCGAATCCTGAAGACGAGCTTCCCTGGAAGGAGCGGCGGCGGCTGCAGAAATCGCGGCGTCCGCGGAGGGCACGCGCTTCCACTCCTGAGGAGCGGAAAGCCGAACGAGTTGCCGAGCGCAAGCGCAAGGCCGCGCTGCGGCGCAAGCAGCGGGCCGCGGCGAAGACCGATCGCACCGCTGGCACTGGGACCCCGCCGGCCGAGCGCGACTCGAACGCCGCCAAGGTGCGCCAGGGCATCGTCGTCTCCAGCAAAGGGGACAAGTCGATCACCGTCCGCATCGACATCGCCCGCCGTCACCGCACCTACGAGAAGATCGTCCGCAGCTCGACCAAGCTGCACGCCCACGACGAGCGCAACGAGGCCGGCGAGGGCGACGTGGTCCGCGTGATCGAGACCCGGCCGCTCTCCAAGACCAAGCGCTGGCGCCTGGTCGACGTGGTGGAGAAAGCGAGGTAGCGCGAGATGATCCAGCAAGAGTCCAGGCTCAAGGTCGCCGACAACTCCGGCGCGCGCGAGATCCTCTGCATCCGCGTCAAAGGCGGCTCCCACCGCCGCTACGCGAGCGTCGGCGACGTCATCACCGCGACCGTGAAATCGGCCAGCCCGCAGGGCGGCGTCCGCAAGGGCGAGGTCGTGCAGGCCGTCGTCGTCCGCACCCGCAAGCCGCTCAGCCGTCCCGACGGCACCTACATCTCCTTCGACGAGAACGCCGCGGTGCTGATCGACCCGGCCAGCAACAACCCGCGCGGGACCCGCATCTTCGGCCCCGTCGCGCGCGAACTGCGCGATCGCAACTTCATGAAAATCATCTCGCTGGCGCCGGAGGTCCTCTGATGGCGAAGAGGATGCGCATCCGCACTGACGACCAGGTCCTCCTGACCAGCGGTAAGGACGCCGGCAAGAAAGGCCGCGTCGTCCGCACCGACCCGAAAAAGCGCCGCGTCTACGTCGAGGGCCTGAACATGATCAAGCGCGCCGAACGCCCGCGCTCTCAGGGCGATCTGAAAAACGCCCAGGCCGGCGGCATCGTCGAGAAGGAGGGCCCGATCGACGTCTCCAACGTGATGCTGCTCGACCCCAAAGACAACAAACCGACCCGCGTCGGCGTCCGCATCGACAAAGGCGGAAAGCGCGTCCGCTACGCCAAGCGGTCGGGGAACGAGATCGGCTGATGGAGGCGACCGCGGCACCCACCCAGCAGGCGGCCCCGCCGCCGCGCCTGCGCGACCGCTACGAGCAGGAGATCCTGCCGGCGCTGACTAAAAAATTTGGCTACTCGACGCCGATGGAGGCCCCGCGGCTGGAGAAGATCACCCTGAACATGGGCCTCGGCACCGAGAAACAGGACAAACGCTCATTCGAAGCGGCTCAGCAGCAGCTGGCGACGATCGCCGGCCAGCACCCGAACGTGCGCCGTGCCCGCAAGTCGGTCGCCTCGTTCAAGCTGCGCGAGGGGATGCCGGTCGGCGTATCGGTGACGCTGCGGCGGGCGCGAATGTGGGAGTTTCTCGATCGCCTGATCTCGATCGCGGTGCCGCGGATCCGCGACTTCCGCGGCCTCAACCCGCGCTCCTTCGACGGCCGCGGCAACTACTCGATGGGCGTCAAAGAGCAGCTGATCTTTCCCGAAATCGATTACGACTCGATTGACGTCGTGCGGGGACTGGACGTGACGATCACGACTTCCGCTAAAACTGACCTGGAGGCTTTCGAGTTGCTGCTTGCTCTCGGGTTCCCCTTCGCCCAGGAGGGACGGCCCGGTCAGGCCGAGCGCGAAGCCGAAGAAAAAGAAGCCGAAGAAGAGCAGCGCAAAGAGGAGGCCCGCCAGAAGGCCGAAGTCGAGCAGGCGGCCCTCGAGCAGCTGAAAGAGGAGAACCCGGAGGCCTACGCCAAGCCGGAAGGCGAGGGCGAGGACGCCGCCGAGGGCGGAGACCAAGAGGCCGAGAAACCGGCGGAGGAGAGTTCAAACGATGGCTAAGACTTCAATGAAGGTCAAGCAGGGCCGCAAGGCGAAGTTCAAAAGCCGCAGCTACAACCGCTGTCGGCGCTGCGGTCGCCCGCGCGCCTACTTCCGCAAATTCGGCCTCTGCCGGATTTGCCTGCGCAACGCCGCGCACGAGGGGTACATCCCCGGAATGACCAAGTCGAGCTGGTAGGCAGGAACCGTGCACACTGACCCGATCGCCGATTACCTGACCCGGATCCGCAACGCGATCCGCGCCGGCCACGACGAGGTGGAGATTCCCCTCAACGGCTTGAAGATGGAGATTTCCCGGATCCTCAAGGAGCAGGGCTACATCAAAGACTTCAGCCGCAAGCCAGCCGCCGTGGGTGAGGCGATCACGGTCGAGCTCAAGTACACCGAGGACCGCCGGCCGGTGATCCTCGGGATCGAACGTGTCTCGCGCCCCGGCCGCCGCCGCTACGTCGATCACAAAAGCGTGCCTCGCGTCGACGGTGGGACGGGGACCGCGATCGTCAGCACTTCCGCCGGCGTGATGACCGGGCACGAAGCTCGCGCGAAGGGTGTGGGCGGCGAGGTTGTCGCCTACGTCTGGTGATCTGAATGAGCCGCATCGGAAGAAAGCCCGTTCCCGTTCCCGACGCCGTCTCGGTGGAGATCGCGCCCGGCAACGTCGCCGTCAAAGGCCCTAAAGGGGAGCTGCGCCAAGCCTTCTCACCCGAGATGAAAGTCGAGCAGGAGGACGGCGCCGTAATCATCAGCCGCCCGACCGATCGCGGCGAGCACCGGGCCCTGCACGGCCTCACCCGCAGCCTGATCGCGAACATGGTCGAGGGCGTCACCGACGGCTTCGAGAAGCGGCTGGAGATTCAGGGCGTCGGCTACCGCGCCGCCCTGAAAGGGAAAAACCTGGAGCTTGCGCTGGGCTACTCGCACCCGGTCGCGATCGAGGCGCCGGAGGGGATCGACTTCGAAGTTCCGCAGCCGACCGAAGTCGTGATCAAAGGCATCGACAAGCAGCTGGTCGGACAGGTCGCCGCGGACATCCGCAAGCGCCGCCCGCCCGAGCCCTACAAGGGCAAGGGCATCCGCTACAAAGACGAGCAGGTTCTGCGGAAGGTCGGTAAGCGCGCATGAGCGTTCTCACCAATCGCCAGCGCCGGCTCAAACGGCGCCGCCGGGTTCGCGCCCGCGTCAGGGGCACGGCCGAGCGGCCGAGGCTCTCCGTCTACCGCTCCAACAAGGGTGTTTTCGCTCAGCTCATCGACGACACCAAGGGCCAGACGCTGGCCGCGGTCAACTGGATCGAGCCGCAGCTGCGCGAGCTCACCGCCTCCGAGCAGGCGAAGAAAGCCGGCGAACTGCTGGCCGAGCGCGCCAAGGGCGCCGGTGTGGAGACCTGCGTCTTCGACCGCGGCGGCTACCAGTACCACGGCCGCGTCAAGGCGCTGGCCGAAGGCGCTCGAGAGGGGGGTCTGGCTTTCTAGGGCCGTAGTTCCGCTACGGTGAGCCGCTGCTTATGAAGGGCATGAACGCACAGAACGTCGAAACCGTCAGCCCCCGCGGGCTGGACCTGCAGGAGCGGGTGATTGAGATCAACCGCGTGGCCAAGGTGGTCAAGGGCGGCCGTCGCTTCTCCTTCACCGCGCTCGTGGCCGTCGGTGACGAGGAGGGTGTCGTCGGGATCGGCTACGGCAAGGCCCGAGAGGTCCCGCTGGCGATCCAGAAGGGCGTCGAGGACGCCCGCAAGAACTTGATCCGGGTGCCCAAATACGGGAACACGATCACCCACCGCATCATCGGCCGCTTTGGCGCCGGCCACGTCGTCCTGCGGCCGGCCAGCCCCGGTACCGGCGTCATCGCCGGCGGCGGCGTCCGCGCCGTGCTCGAGCTCGGCGGGGTCCGCGACGTGCTGACCAAGAGCATCGGCACGCAGAACCCGATCAACCTGGTGAAGGCGACGATGGACGGCTTGGTTCGTTTGCGGCGGCCGGAGGAGGTTGCGGAGCTGCGCGGGTTGACCATCACCCAGGTGCTGGGGATGGACGGCAATGGCTCCGGGGCCGCGGGTCCTGTCGACGCAGGGGACCCACCTACGACGCCACCCGCGGCAGAGGCCGGGTCGGCTGACGCTGAGGGTTCGGAGCCGGTTGCCGGCGACGAGGCTGCGGAAGAGAAAGCTGCTGAGGGTGCTGAGGCTGAGAAGCAGGAGAGCGGGTCGTGAGCAAAGTGAAGATCGCTCAGATTCGGTCGGCTGCTGGTTCTAATCCGAATCAGAAAGCCACGCTCAAGGCGTTGAAACTTGGGCGGATCGGCAAGTCGGTCGAGCTCAAAGATTCCGATCAGCTGCAGGGTCAGCTGCGGGTCGTCTCGCATTTGGTCGAGGTTGACGGTGGCTGAGAAAACCCCCTCCAAAAAAGAATCAAAAGAGAAAGTCTCGGAGCGGACCGAAGAGATCGGGCTGCACAATCTGAAGCCGAAGCCCGGCTCGAAAAAGCCGCGCAAGCGGATCGGGCGCGGCGAGGGCAGCGGGCTTGGCAAGACCTCAGGGCGCGGCCACAAGGGCGCCGGCGCTCGCTCGGGCCGGAAGCGCAAGGCTGGCTACGAGGGCGGTCAGAACCCGATCCACATGCGGATGCGAAAGCTGCGCGGCCCGCACAAAAAGCAGTCGATGCCTTTCGAGAACTTTCGCACCAAGACCCAGGCGGTCAACCTCTCCGACCTCGACGACCGCTTCGACAGCGGCGCCGAAGTCACTCCGGAGAGCCTGAAGGAGAAGGGTCTGGCCAAGCGCAAGGACCCGGTCAAGGTGCTCGCCCGCGGCGAGATCAAAAAGAAGCTCGAGGTCCACGCGCACGCTTTCAGCGCGGCTGCCAAGGAGAAGATTGAGGCGGCCGGCGGTTCCTGTCACACTCTGGAGCCGTAATGCTCAGAACTATTCTCAACGCGTTTGGCGTTGCCGAGATCCGCAAGAAACTTGCGTTCACCGCGGCGATCCTCGCGCTTTACCGGTTGGGCGCCTACATTCCCGCCCCCGGCGTCGACCTCGACGCCGTCAAGGAAATCCAGAGCAACTTCGGCGGCTCCGGCGTCCTCGGCTTCCTCAACATGTTCTCCGGCGGCGGCCTCTCGAGGTTGAGCCTCTTCGCGCTGGGGATCATGCCCTACATCACCGCTTCGATCATCCTGCAGCTGCTGACGGTGGTCGTCCCCTCGCTCGAGCGCCTGCAGAAAGAGGGCGAAGTCGGGCAGCAGAAGATCACCCAGTACACGCGCTACCTCACCGTGGGCCTCGCCTTCGCCCAGTCGATCGGTTACGTCTTCCTCTTCAAATCCTTCGGCAACAGCGCCGGGACGAAGGTGCTGAATCCGACCTTCGGCAGGGTTTTCCTGGTCGTGATGTGCCTGACCGCAGGCTGCACCCTGTTGATGTGGATGGGCGAGCTGATCACCCAGCGCGGGATCGGCAACGGCATCTCGCTGATGATCTTCGCCTCGATCGCTTCCAGCATCGTGCCCGGGCTCTCGAAGTGGTGGAACAACCCGGATCAGGTCTTCGTCGTGATGATGCCCTTCATCGCCCTGGCGGTGATCGTCGCGATCGTCTTCGTCCAGGAGGGCCAGCGCCGGATCCCCGTCCAGTACGCGAAACGCGTCGTCGGGCGGAAAATGACCTCAGGCGGCTCGACCTACCTGCCGCTGCGGGTCAACATGGCGGGTGTCATCCCGGTCATCTTCGCCGCCTCGATCATGGCCTTCCCCGCAACCGTCGGCCAGCTGCTGAACACCAACGCCGCGCTGGACTTCGCCGCTTTCTTCGGGCCGAACAAGTGGGCCTACGTGGTCGGGGAGATCTTCCTCATCATCGTTTTCACCTACTTCTACACCGCGGTCACCTTCAACCCGGTCGATCAGGCGGACAACCTGAAGAAATACGGCGGCTTCATCCCGGGCGTGCGCCCGGGCAGGCCTACCGCCGAGTACCTGGACCGGATCCTCTCCCGGCTGACCTTCCCGGGGGCGCTCTACCTCGGCGCGGTGGCGGCGCTGCCGACGATCCTGATCAGCCAGACCTCGGCCAACTTCTACTTCGGCGGGACCTCCATCCTGATCATCATCGGCGTCGCGCTGGAAACGGTGAAGCAGCTGGAGGCCCAGCTGATGATGCGCAACTACGAGGGCTTCCTCAAATAGGCTGCCCTCCTAGATGTCCGAGCTGAATCTCGTCCTACTCGGCCCTCCTGGTTCCGGCAAGGGAACCCAAGGGGAGCGCCTCAACGAAGACCTGCGGCTGCCGTATTACGCCACCGGGGACATCCTTCGCGGCGCGGTGAGGGACGAAACCGAGCTGGGGCGGACGGCGAAGGAGTACATGGACCGTGGCGACCTGGTTCCGGACGAGGTGATCGTCGGCGTGATCGCCGAGCGGATCGACGACAGCGAGGCGCGCGACGGCTTCATCCTCGACGGCTTCCCTCGCACCACCCCGCAGGCCGAGGCGCTCGACGCAAAGCTCGGCGAGCTGGACCGGTCGGTGACGGCGGTCCTCCTGATCGACGTCTCCGATGACGAGGTGGTGCGCCGGCTCGGCGGCCGCCGCACCTGCGAGGCGAACGGGCACGTCTTCCACGTCGAGTTCGAACCGCCGAAGCAGGAAGGCGTCTGTGACATCGACGGCTCCGATCTGATCGTTCGCGACGACGACAAGCCCGAGGTGATCCGCAAGCGGCTCGAGACCTACCACGAGAAGACCGAGCCGCTGGTCAGCTACTACGACAGCCGCAGCGTGCTGCGCCGGATCGCCGGCGAGGCGCCGCCGGAAGAAGTGGCGGAGGAGATCCGCCGGACCCTGGCGACGTTGCGGATGGAGCAGGACGAGACCGTCTAGGCGATCTCGTTGCGGGTCTGCCGTGCCTGATCACTAGCGTGTACCGGATGATCATCAAAAAGACGCCGGAGCAGGTCGAGAAGATGGCCGCCTCCGGGGAGGTCCTGGTCCGCTGCCTGAAGATGCTGGCCGCGAAAGCGCGCCCGGGCACGACCACCGCGGAACTGGATGCAGCGGCTGAGAAGTTCATCCGCTCGCAAGGCTGCGAGCCGGCCTTCAAGGGCTACCGCGGCTTCCCCGGGTCGATCTGCGCCTCGCCCAATTCGATGGTCGTTCACGGCATCCCCGACGGCCACCAGCTGAAGCGGGGAGATGTGCTCTCTATCGACGTCGGGGTGATCAAGGACGGTTGGGTCTCCGATGCGGCGATGACGGTGCCGGTCGGGCCGGTCAGCCCCGAGGCGCAGAAGCTCCTCGACGTGACCAAAGCCTCGCTGTTCGCCGGGGTCGAGCAGATGCGGGCGGGCAACCACCTCGGCGACGTCTCCGCGGCCATTCAGCGAGCGGTCGAGCTCGAGGGTCTCTCGATCATCCGCACCCTGGTCGGCCACGGCATCGGCCGCGACATGCACGAGGAACCGCAGGTGCCGAACTTCGGCGATCCCGGCCGCGGCCCGGAGCTGGAAGAGGGGATGGTGCTGGCGATCGAGCCGATGGTCAACGCCGGCGGCCCGCTCGTCCGCATGGGCGACGACGGCTGGGCGGTCTACTCCGAAGACGGCTCCCTGGCCGCCCACTTCGAGTTCACGGTCGCGGTGACTCCCCAGGGCCCGCGCATCCTCACGCCCTGGCACGAGGCCGACTAGCCGGCAGCGAAGTCACACCTTCGCACACAAGTTGTTCCAGAATTTTTTGTCTGAGGTATAGTCTCGCGCGTAGTGCTCTGGGACGATCTCGACATGGAGCTGGAGCGAGGCAGACGCGACTTCGAGCGGCGAATGGAAGAGTCGAGCGGCGAAATTCGTGAACGGCTCGAAGGTGCCGAACGGTGCTTTAAAGAAGCAGAGGAGGATCGGCGCCTCGCGTGGGAAAAGTTTGAAGGTCGGATGATGACCGCGGCGGAGAAGCATCGATTCGAACTTGACGGCATCCAGCGTGTTTCCGCCCAGATGACCGACGAGTACGCGAAGGTCATCCGGGCCGTGGGGGAAGACCTGCAGCGGGGGTTCGCCAAGGTGGAGGCCCAGATCGACGAAAATCGTGCTGAGGCTCGCGGTGAGGCGCGTGCTCAGACCGAAGCGCTCCTGAAAATGCTGGATCGGCTGCCGCCGGATTAGGCGCCGATCTCGATCTCTTCAATCTGGGTGTCGGCCAGCGGGTTCGCCTCGCCGGGGATCAGCTTGCGGTGGGCGATCCAGCCCTGGAAGTTGCCGCTCTGCTCGCCCTCCTGGAGCTCGGCGGGGGTCATCGGGCGGGCAACGTGCTCCATCGGCGACATGTGGCCGCTTTCCAGCAGCCGGTCGTAGAGGGTGACGTCGGCGGCGAGGTCGCGGGCGCCGGCGTGGGTCAGGTAGCTGACCCGGGCGCAGCGGCCGATGGAGATCTTCGCCAATTCTTCCGGCGAAGAGGCCTCCTCGCGCTCGCTCTCGCCGACCAGTGGCAGGTGCCATTCGTCGGGGTCAAGACGGGTGGGGACCGAGCGCTCCAGGGCGCCGCGCATCTTCGTCGCGATCAGGCGGATCTCCGGCTGGGCGTCGGGGTGGCAGCGGAGGTTGAAGAAGTTGTCCCAGCTCGTCGAGGAGACGATCACCGTGTGCCACATGAACGGCTCCAGGAGGCGGTTGGCAACCTGCTTGTGGACGTTCAGCCACTCGGCAGGCGGATCTTTCAGTGAGCCCTGCACCGCCTCGAGGCAGGCGTGGAGGTCGTCGTGGCCGGCGACCTCCACGGGGCTGGCGATCAGGCCGAGCACATGACGCACGGCGTCGTCGCGGGCCGCCAACCACTCCGCTTCGGCGGCGTCGCGAGCCCCTCCGGCCAGGGCCGGCCCCGCCTGCATCCCCGGCTTGTTGGAGCCGAACTCGATCGGGACGTAGGGATCGTCGAGCACGCGCCGCAGCTGTTTGGCGACCGGGATCGCCCGCGAGCTGGCTGAATTGCGCGAGAAGAGGCGGTGGGTGTTGAACTCGGCGAGGACGAAGCGGGGGAAGGTCGCCTCGAGCGTGGTCAGCCGGTGCCCGCCGGGCGAGACCGAATCGGCGAGGACTTTGGCGTCGAACCCCATCGCTGGACACTCTGCCACGGCTATCCGACAGAATCCAATCGATGGAAGAACAGGTCTTTGCGGAAGTCGACCGGTTCATCGGCGAGACGATCGTCCGCGAGGACGAGGCGCTGCGCGCGGCGGTGGAGGCGGCCGAGGCGGCGGGCCTGCCTCCGATTCAGGTCTCGCCGCCGCAGGGGAAGCTGCTGCAGCTGCTGGTCCGCCTCGTCGGCGCGAGGAAGGTCCTCGAGTTCGGGACGCTTGGCGGCTACAGCGCGATCCTGATGGCACGGGCGCTGCCGGCGGACGGGCGGCTGATCTCGCTGGAGGCGAGGGCCGAGTACGCCGAGGTGGCGCGCCGGAGCATCGAGCGGGCCGGCGTGGGAGACCGGGTCGAGGTCCGTGTCGGCCCGGCGCTGGAGGCGCTCCCCGAGCTCGAGCGGGAAGGAAGCGGTCCCTTCGACCTCGTCTTCATCGACGCCGACAAGGTCAACACGCCCAACTACTTCGCCTGGGCTCTGGACAATGTCAGGGGCGGGTCTCTGATCGTCGCCGACAACGTCGTCCGCCGGGGCACGCTCGCCGACGCCTCCGATCCAGACGAGGCGACGCAGGCCCAGCGCCGCCTGCACGAGATGCTGAGCGAGGAGCCGCGGGTCGACGCCACCACCATCCAGACCGTCGGCACCAAGAGCTACGACGGCTTCTTGATCGCTCTCGTCGAGCACGCCTGACCGGGGGTCCCCAACGGGCCGTCCCTGCTATCTTTCCTCGTCGGCCTTGGTGGCCGGTTGGTTCGTCCTGCCGTCCGATTCATGGGGCGTGTGGGAATCCTGTTGTCAAGACGAGATCCGGAGCAATGAAGGTTCGAGCTTCCGTAAAGCCGATGTGCGAGAAGTGCAAGGTAATCCGCCGAAACGGGGCGGTCCTGGTGATCTGCCAGAACCCGCGCCACAAGCAGAGGCAGGGTTAACGTGGCACGGATCGCCGGCATCAACATCCCGGTCAATAAACGGACCGAAATCGGGCTCACCTACATCTTCGGCATCGGCCAGTCGACGGCAAAGCAGATCCTCAAAGAGGCCGGCGTCGACCCGGACACCCCGGTCAAAGACCTGACCGAGGACGAGGTAATCAAACTTCGCGAGGCGGTCGAGAACCGCGAGGTCGAGGGTGACCTGCGCCGCGAGCGCTCGCAGAACGTAAAACGGCTGATGGAGATCGGCTCCTACCGGGGCCTCCGCCACCGTCGCGGCCTGCCGGTCCGCGGCCAGCGGACGAAGACCAACGCCCGCGGCCGCAAGGGTCCGCGCCGCCTCAGCGTCGCCGGCAAGCGCAAGGTATAGGAGGACCCGGCAATGGCTGAGAAAAAACCCGCCAAAGGGCGCACCCGGCGCCGCGTCAAAAAGAACGTCACCTACGGGCAGGCGCACATCAAGACTTCCTTCAACAACACGATCGTCACCCTCACCGACACCGACGGCAATGTGATCGCCTGGGAGTCGGCCGGCTCGGCCGGGTTCAAAGGCTCCCGCAAGTCGACCCCGTTCGCCGCCCAGGTCACCGCTGACGCCGCCGCCAAAAAGGGCATGGAACACGGCCTCGAGCGGGTCGAAGTCTTCGCCAAGGGCGCCGGCTCGGGCCGCGAGACCGCGATCCGCTCGCTGCAGGCCGCCGGCCTCGACGTGACCACGGTCAAGGACGTTTCCCCCCAAGCCCACAATGGCTGCCGGCCGAAGAAGCGGAGGAGGGTCTAGTGGCTCGAGATACCGCCCCGCAGTGCAAGCAGTGCCGCCGCGAGGGCCAGAAACTCTTCCTCAAGGGTGAGCGTTGCTTCACCGACAAGTGCGGCGTCGAGCGCCGCTCCTACCCGCCCGGCGAGCACGGCCGCGGCCGCCTGCGGCAGTCCGAGTACCGGGTGCAGTTGCGCGAGAAGCAGAAGACGCGCCGCTACTACCAGGTGCTGGAGAAACAGTTCCGCGCCTACTACGAAAAGGCCGCCCGCCAGGAAGGCGTCACCGGCGAGAACCTGCTGCGGCTGCTCGAGTCCCGCTTCGACAACGTGCTCGTCCGCCTCGGCTTCGCCGCCTCGCGGCGCCAGGCGCGGCAGCTGATCACCCACGGCCACTGGCAGATCAACGGCCGCCGGGTCAACATCCCCTCTTACCAAGTTCGTCCCGAGGACATCATCTCGATCAAAGCCGGCTCGCCTGCCACCGACACCATCCGGCGGGCCACCGAACTCGTCTCGACGGTTCCGGCTTGGCTGCAGGCCGACCACGATGCCCTCACCGCCAAGGTCCTGCGCTACCCCGAGCGCTCCGAGATCTCGGCGCCGGTTCAGGAGCAGCTGATCGTCGAGCTGTACTCCAAGTAGTCCGGAACCCCATTTCAGAACACGCAACGCAAGGAACTCATGACCACTGATTTCCAGGTCCCCCGTATCACCTCCGAGAAAATCGATGACCGTCGCGGCACGTTCACGATCGAGCCGCTCGACAAGGGCTTCGGTTACACGTTCGGCAACAGCCTCCGCCGCGTCCTGCTCTCCTCGCTTGGCGGCGCCGCCATCACCAGCGTCCGCATCGAGGGCGTGGCGCACGAGTTCTCGACCGTCCCCGGCGTCAAGGAGGACGTCACCGACATCGTCCTCAACCTCAAGGACCTGGTCGTCCGCATGCACACCGATGCCGACGAGGTCGAGGCCCCGCTGGTCGCCACCGGCCCCGGCGAGGTGAAGGCGAAGGACATCGATCTTCCCTCCGGCGTCGAGATCCTCAACCCCGACGCGCCGATCGCGACCCTCGAGAAAAAAACCAAACTCGAGGTCTACCTGACGATCGGCCGCGGTCGCGGCTACTCGCCGGCCGAAGAGAACAAGTCCGACGAGCAGCCGATTGGCGTGATCCCGATCGACTCGATCTTCTCGCCGATCCGGCGCGCCTCCTACGCGGTCGCCGCCGCCCGCGTCGGCCAGCGGACCGACTTCGACAAACTCACGCTGGACCTCGAGACCGACGGCTCGATCGAGCCGGGGGCGGCGCTGCGCGAAGCCTCCGAGATCCTGATCAAGAGCCTGGCGATCTTCACCGACGCCGATCGGGTCGAAGAACTGACCGCGCGTGAGCCGGTCCCTGCCGTCCCCACCGACGGGTTCTCCTCCGCCGGCGACAATGGCGGCGCTGCCAGCAACGGCCTCGACGAGATCCTGATCGAGGAGCTCGAACTGGGCGTCCGCTCCTACAACTGCCTCAAGCGCGCCGGCGTCCAGACCGTCGGCGACCTCGTCCGCAAGTCGCGGGCGGAACTGAACGCGATCCCGAACTTCGGTCAGAAGTCGATCGAGGAAGTGATCGAGACCCTGCACTCCCGCGGCCTCGATCTTCAGGCAGACTAAGGGCTCGAACCAGGGAGAGTGGAGGATCCTGTGCGGCACAAAAAGAAGCGCAACAAGCTCAGCCGCGATAAAGCGCACCGCTCGGCCCTGCTCTCGAACCTCTCGAAGCAGCTGATCCAGCACGAGCGGATCCAGACCAGCCAGGCCAAGGCCAAGGCGGTCAAGCCCGAGGTGGAGAAACTGATCACGCTTGCTAAGCGCGGCGACCTGCACGCCCGCCGCCAAGCGCTGGCGACCCTCCACAACGACAAGTTCATCGTTCACAAGCTGTTCGACGAGGTTGGGCCGCGCTACTCGACCCGCCCGGGTGGATACACCCGCATCGTCAAGTTGGGCCCTCGGCGGAGCGACTCCACCGAGATGGTCTACCTCGAGCTCGTTTAGTCGTAGCTGACCGACTCGAGATAGAGGCCGCGCGGCGGGGCAGTGTCGCCCGCCGCCGCGCGCGGGGCGCCCCTCAGTAGCTCTTTGAAGTTGTCCACGGTGCGGCGGCCTGAGGCTACTTCCAGTTGGGTGCCTACTAGGACGCGGACCATGTTGCGCATGAAGGCGTCGGCGGTGACGCGGAAGCTGAGGATGTCGCTCTCGCTCTGCCAGGTCGCGGCGTGGACGTTGCGGTTGAAGTGGACGTGCTCGGTTTGGGTGGGGGTGAAGGCGGTGAAGTCATGGGTGCCGGCTAGGGCGGTGGCGCAGGCGTCCAGAGCTTCGCGGTCGATCTTGTGGGGCCACCAGAGGGACTTGCCTTGCTCGAAGGGGCTGGGGGCGGAGCGGGCCAGGAGGCGGTAGCGGTAGCTGCGTGATTTGGCGTCGTGGCGGGCGTTGAAGCCGTCGGGCGCTGCGGTTGCGGCGGTGACGGCCACGTCGTCGGGCGCCAGGCCGTTGAGGCGGCGCGCCAGGTCTTTCGGGACCTCCGCGGCGGTTTCGAAGCTGGCGACCTGGCTTAGCGCGTGGACGCCGGTGTCGGTGCGGCCGGCGACGGTCAGCTCAATCGGTTCGCGCAGGACGGTCGCCAGAGCCGTCTCCAGCTCGCCCTGGACCGTGCGCAGGCCTGGCTGGCGCGCCCAGCCACGGAAATCGCTGCCGTCGTATTCGATGTCCAGCCGCGTGGTGGGCACGGCGCGCAGTATCCCCGACCGGCCTCCTAGAATCGCTCTGGTGCGCATTCTCCTCACCAATGACGACGGCATCTCAGCGCCGGGGCTGCAGGCAGCCCGGCGGGCGCTGGTCGAGCTCGACGGCGTCGAGCTCGACGTCATCGCCCCCGATTCCAACCGCAGCGCGATCGGGCGCGGCATCACCACCCGCTCGCCGCTCACGGTCGAGGAGGTCACCTTCGAGGACGGCCGGCTCGGCTACGCCACCGACGGCACTCCCGTCGACTGCGTCCGCTTCGCCGAGCTGGGCCTGGTCGGCGGTCGGCCGGACCTGATCGTCTCCGGGATCAACCACGGCGCCAATCTCGGCGACGACATCACCTACTCGGGCACCGTGGCCGCGGCGCTGGAGGGGATCGTCCTCGGCATCCCCGCGATCGCCGTCTCCCAGCAGTCCTCCGCCGGCGGTCTCGGCTATGTCAGCGGCCAGTTCGACTTCGCCGTCGCCGCGCCCTTCACCGCCCAGCTCGTCTCGCGCCTGCGCGAGGAGTCGATGCCGGAGGCGACGCTGATCAACGTCAACTGCCCCTCCCGCGAGCCGACCGGGATCGAGGTGACGAAGCTCGGCAAACGGATCTACAACGACGAGCTGAAGCTGGTCAAGGAGAGCGACGGGCGCCGTCACTACGAGATCTACGGCTGGCAGCCCGGTTACGAGGAGATCGAGGGCACCGACCTCAATGCGGTCGCCCAGGGCCGGATCGCGGTCACCCCGATCCACTTCGACCTCACCGATCACGGCGGCATCGAGCGCCTGGGCGGCTGGGGGTTCGAGGAGATGCTGGCGAGCGCCGCGACCGCGTGAGCACCCCGCCCGAGCAGCGCGCCGAGGAGCTACGGAGGCTCCTCGCCCACCACAACCACCTCTACTACGTCCTCGACGACCCGCAGATCGGCGACGACGAGTACGACGCGCTGCTCGACGAGCTGCGGGTGCTGGAGAAGGAATACCCGGAGCTGCAATCGGCGGACTCGCCGACTCAGCGGGTCGGCGCGGCGCCGCTCGATCGCTTCGAGCCGGTCGAGCACGCCGAGGCCATGCTCTCGCTCGGCAACGCCCGCAACGAGGAGGAGCTGCGGGCCTGGGAGAACCGGCTCGCCAACTTCCTCAAGCGCCTCGACATCACCGCCTCGGAGTTCAGCTACACGACCGAGCCGAAGATCGACGGCCTCGCCGTCACCCTCACCTACGAGGACGGGGTGCTGATCCGCGGCGCCACCCGCGGCGACGGCCGGATCGGCGAGGACGTGACCCAGAACCTGCGCACGATCGGCTCGGTGCCGCTGAAGATGAAGGGCAAGGCTCCCGAGCTGGTCGAAGTCCGCGGCGAGGCCTACCTGCCGATCGCAGCCTTCAAAGCGCTGAATGAGCGCCGGGCCGAGGCGGGTGAGCCGACCTTTGCCAACCCGCGCAACTCGGCCGCCGGGTCAATTCGCCAGCTCGATCCCAAGCTGGCGGCCGAACGGCCGCTCTCGACCTGGTTCTACGGGATCGGCGCGGTGCGCGGCCTTGACCTGCCGACCCATATGGCCGAGGTCGAATGGTTGACCGAACAGGGCTTCAAGGTCAACCCCGACACCGACCACCACAAGGGGGTCGAGGGTGTGGTCAAGCGCTGCCACTGGTGGGAGGAGCGGCGCGACGAGCTCGACTACGAGATCGACGGCGTCGTCGTCAAGGTGGACGAGAAGGCGCTCTGGCGCGAGCTCGGCGTCGTCGGTCGCGAGCCGCGCTGGGCGATCGCCTGGAAGTTCCCGCCGACGACGGCGACGACGAAGCTGAACCGGGTGGTCTGGAACGTCGGGCGGACCGGGCACCTCGTCCCCTTCGCGATGCTGGAGCCGGTCCACGTCGGCGGCGTCACCGTCAGCACCGCCACCCTCCACAACGAGGAGGACTTGGCGCGCAAGGACGTGCGCGAAGGCGACGAGGTGGTGGTGATGCGGGCCGGCGACGTGATCCCGCAGGTGGTCTCGCCGCGTTTGCCGCGCAAGCAGAAGGGCGCTCGCAAGCCGAAGCCGCCGAAGAAGTGCCCCGCCTGCGGCACCGAGACGGTCAAACCCGAGGACTCGGTCTTCACGATCTGCCCCAACCGCCGCGGCTGCCCCGGCCAGTCCTTTCAGCACGTCAAACACTTCGTCAGCAAGGGCGCCATGGACATCGACGGCTTCGGCGAAAAGCAGGCCTCGCGCTTTCTCGGGGAAGGGCTGATCACCGACGTCGCCGACATCTATGACCTGACCGAGGAGCAGCTGATCGCCCTCGACCGCTTCGGCGAGACCTCGACGCGAAACCTGCTGGCCGCGATCGAGGGATCGAAGCGGCGCCCGTTCAAACGCGTGCTCTACGCGCTGGGGCTCCCTGGCGTCGGCTACGTCACCGCAGAGGCCCTGGCCGACCACTTCGGCTCGATCGACGCCCTGCACGAGGCCGACCCCGAGGCGATCGAGGAGGTCGAGGGGGTGGGGCCGATCATGGCGGTGCAGATCAACGAGTCCCTCACCGACGAGGCGACCTGGGCGCTGGTCGAGAAGCTGCGGGAAAAGGGCCTGCGGCTGGAGGCTGACGCCTCGGAACGGCGCCGGGCGGACGGGCCGCTGCAGGGGAAGACGGTCGTCCTCACCGGCACCCTGCCGGAGCTGACCCGCGAGGAGGCGGCGGCGCTGGTCAAGGCCGCCGGCGGCAAGGTGACCAGCTCGGTCTCGAAGAAAACCGACTACGTGGTCGCCGGCGACAACCCTGGCTCCAAGCTCGCCAAAGCGGAGAAATTCGGCACCGAGATCCTCGACGAGGAGGGGCTGCGCGAGCTGGTCGGCGGGGGCGCCTGACTAGTAGCCGGCGACGGCGCCGGAGATCCGGTCCTGGTCGAGGTGGGCGAGGCTGAGGTTGCCGACGCCCGCCATCAGGATCGAGAAGGCCATGATCCGGCCGCTGCGGTTGAAGCAGTAGCCGGAGAGGTTGCTGACACCCGTGATCGTCCCGGTCTTGGTGCGGCAGCGGCCGTAGGCGGCGGTGCCGTGCATGCGATCCGCAACGGTGCCTTCGTGGCCGGCCAGCGCCAGGTCCTGGATGAAGTCGTCGCCGGCGGGGTCCTGGCGCATCGCCACCAGCAGGTTGACGACCTGGCGCGGGCTGGCGCGATTCGAGCGGGTGAGGCCGGAACCGTCGACGGCGTGGACGCCGGAGCCGTGAGAGCGGGCAAAGGCCTCGACGACCTGCGCTCCGGCCGCGGTGGTGCCGGCGCCGCCGAGGCGGGCGCCGAGCAGCTTGATCAGCGTCTCGGCGAAGAAGTTGTCTGACCAGACGTCGGTGGTGTCGACGATGCGGTCGAGGGTGGGGGAGAGCACCACCGCCACTCGTTCGGCGTAGGCCGGGGTCGGGCGCAGCGCCACCTGCGAGGGGACGCCGACCCCCGCGGCGCGAAGCGAGCCGGCGAGCGTGGTGGCGGCGAGCTTGGCCGGGTCGGAGGCGAAGCCGCTGGAGCTGCTCGAGCCGCGGAAGCCGGAGTTGAAGGCGAGCCCGGAAAGCGGGCCGATGTAGGAGCTGGTCGCGTAGCCGGAGTCGGCGACGCCGCGCAGGCGGTCGAAGACGGTGTCGTCGGCGTAGAGGCGGCCGGTCACCGAGGTGATCCCGGCGGCTTTGATCTGCGGCGTCAGGGCGAGGAGGTTGGTGCCGAGCCCGGCCAGGTAGCCGTCGTAGAAACCAGGCGTCCCCAGCGCCGGGTCACCGCCGCCCTGCAGGTAGAGGCTGCCATGCAGGACCCCGTGGGCGTCGATCTCGCCGTCGCGGAAGACCTTGGTCGGGATCCGCGTTTCCGGGCCAAGGCGCGAGAGCACCGTCGAGGTCGTGAACAGCTTCATGTTCGAGGCGAGGGGCCTTTGCCGCCCCGGCGCGGCGGCGCAGACGGTTTTGCCTGATTCCGCGTCGACGACGACGAGGCCGCTGGCGCCGCCGCCGCCCTGGCGCAGCCAGGAGCGCATCTGGTCGCAGCTGGCGCTCGCCTGGGCGGCCCCCGACAGGAGCAGGAAAAGGCCTGCTGAGGCCATCAAAAAGAGGAGCAGGATGCGTTTCACCGGGTTTTCCAACACGAGAGATGCGGAAGGTAGCGGTCGAGGATGACCCCTTGCCCTGGAATACTGCACGTATGGGTGAAGTCGTAGACATCGAGTCCAAGCCGCGAAAGCGGAAAGGGCGACGGAAAAAGCCCTCGAAGACCGCGCTCGTCCTCGGCGGCGGTGGCTTCACCGGCGGCGTCTACGAGATCGGTGCCCTGCGGGCGCTCGACCTGCTGGCGGTCAACAGCACGGTCAACAACTTCGACGTCTACGTCGGCACCAGCGCCGGCTCCTTCGTCGCGGCGATGCTGGCCAACGGGGTGACGCCAGAGGAGATGATGCAGGTGATCAACTCCCGCATCCCCTCCGACTTGGAGGACCTCGACCTCGACCGGGTGCTGAAGCCGAACTACCTGGGCTTCCTCTCCAAAGCCGCGGTGCTGCCGGTGCGCGCGACGCAGCTGCTGGGCAGGCTGACGCGGATCGGCGAGTTTTCGCTGATGGACATCGTCGTCGGTTTGGCCGAGGCGCTGCCGACCGGCCTCTACTCCGGCCGCGGCCTCTCCGACTACGTCGAGGAAGCGCTGGTCGACGACGGCCGTGTCAACGACTTCCGGCTGCTCGACAACGAGCTCTACCTGACCGCCACCGACCTCGACACCTGCGAGCGGATCGTCTTCGGCGAAGAGGGCTGGAGCGACGTGCCGATCTCCAAAGCGGTCGAGTGCTCGACCTGCCTGCCGATCGTCTACAAGCCGGTCGACCTTAAAGGCCGCCAGTTCGTCGACGGCGGCATCCGCTCGACGACCAACGTCGACATCGCGGTGGAGAAGGGCGCCAAGTTCATCGTCGTCGTCAACCCGCTCGTCCCCTACGTCAACGACTTCGAGAAGACGATCCCGACCGTCTTCGGTCGCCGCGTCCGCCGCGTCTCCGACATGGGCCTGCCAGCGATCGCCAACCAGACCTTCCGCCTGATCGCCCACCAGCGCCTCCACCAGGCGGTCGAGCAATGGCAGGAGAAATACCCCGGCGTCGACATCATCCTGCTCGAGCCCGATCCGACCGACGAGCTGATGTTCGGGACGCCGATCATGGACTACTCGCGGCGCCTGCAGATCGCCAAGCACGGCTTCGAAACCGTCACCGCCGCCCTCGCCCGTGACTACGACCACTTCCATGAGATTGCTGAGCGCCACGGCCTCGAAATCTCCGAGCGCCGTGTCCGCCGCGTGGTCGAGAAGGCGACGGACGAGGAGCCCGAGGAGACCTCGACCTGGCGACGGGTGCTCGAGCAGACCACCTCCGTCCTGCTTCGGCAGAGCGGCGAGGCTTCCTAGCCGGGCAGTGGGCGGTCCGTCCGCGGCTCAGGCCGCGTAGAGCTGCTCGATCTCGCCCTCGTGCTTCTGGGCGACGACGGCGCGCTTGACCTTCAGGGTCGGCGTCAGCTCGCCTGACTCCTGGGAGAGGTCGTGGGGGAGGATCGCGATCTTCTTCACCTGCTCGACCCGGGCGAAGTTCTGGTTGATCTTCTCGACGTGGGCCTCGATCGCGGCCTTGACGTCGGGGTTCTGGGCCAGCTGGGCGGGGTCCTCCGGCAGGTTGTGCTCCTGGGCGTATTTGACCGCCTCTTCGGGGTCGAGGGTGACCAGCGCCACCAGGTAGGGGCGGCGGTCGCCGACGACGACGCACTGGGAGACCAGCGGGTGCTGCTTGATTTCGGCCTCGAGGTTGGCGGGGGTGATGTTCTTGCCGCCCGCGGTGATGATGATGTCCTTTTTGCGGCCGGTGATCTTGATGAAGCCCTGCGAGTCGATCTCGCCGATGTCGCCGGTGTGCAGCCAGCCGTTGACGATCGTCTCCTGGGTCGCCTCCGGGTTCTTGTGGTAGCCCTGAAAGACGTTGGGGCCCTTGACCAGGATCTCGCCGTCCTCGGCGATCTTCACCTCGCAGCCGGGGAATGGTTTGCCGATCGTGCCGACCTTGAAGTCCTCGGGGGTGGAGATCGTCGCCGCGGTCGAGGTCTCGGTCATCCCCCAGCCCTCGAGCACGAGCACGCCGGCGGCGTCGAAGAAGCGCAGGATCTCCGGGTTGATCGGCGCCGCGCCGGAGACCGCGAGGCGGATCCGGCCGCCGAAGAGGTTGCGGATCTTCGACAGCACCTGCTTGTCAGCGAAGGCGTACTGGCGCTGCAGCAGGAAGCCTGGTTTGCGGCCTGCGTGCTCGGCTTCGCGGTACTTCGCGCCGGTCTTGATCGACCAGTCGAAGATCGCCTTTTTGAGGCCGCCCTCTTTTTCCATCCCGCTGGTCGCGGCGGTGTAGATCTTCTCGAAGATGCGCGGCACAGAGGGGAAGTAGGTCGGTTTCACTTCGGCCAGGTTGGGGAGGATCTTCAGCGGGTCCCGCTCCCAGTAGGCGATCGTGGTGCCGAGGTCGAAGCTGCCGAGCTGGATCAGCAGGGCGAAGGAGTGGGCGAGCGGCAGGTAGAGGTAGGTGAGGTCTCCGTCCTCGATGACGCTGACCTCGTTGACCATGCTGAGCATCGCCCGGTAGTTGCCGTGGCTGATGATGCAGCCCTTCGGCGGCCCGGTCGTGCCGGAGGTGTAGATGAAGGTGCAGATGTCCTCTGGGGTGACGGCGTCGTAGAGCGCCTTCCAGGTGGCGTCGTCCCCACCCGCGCCTTTGGCGGCGAGGTCCTCCATCGAGAGCGCGTCCTCGGCGCTGCCGGTCATCAGGACGACGTGCTCCAGCTGCGGCAGCTGGTCACGCACCGCTCGCACCTTCTCCAGCTGCTCGGCGTCCTCGACGACGACGACCTTTGAGTCGGAGTTCTCGAGGACGTAGCGGCACTCCTCGGGTGAGTTGGTCTGGTAGATCGGCACGACGGTGGCGCCGATCGAGAGCGCGGCGAAGTCGAAGTAGGTCCACTCGGGCCGGGTGTTGCCGAGGATCGAGACCCGATCGCCCTTCTCGACCCCGAGCGTGACCAGGCCGAAGGCGAGCGGGCGGACGGTTTCCACCACCTCGTCGAAGGTGCGGTCGATCCAGCGGTCGCCCTCCTTGTGCTTGACCGCGACGGCCGACCCGTACATCGCCGCTGCCCGCGGCAGCAGGTCTGCGATCGTCTTCGAGTTGGTACCTCTCCCCGGCATCTGCCGGGGGAGTCTAATTCAGCGCCGAGCTCGGGGCGAGGCCTGGCCAGGCGGCGGGCCGGCGACGGTGCGCAGGGAGGTTTCGAAGAGCGTTCGGTCGATCCGGCCGTGGTAGATCGGCACCCCCATCTCGACGCACTTGCCGATCACCTCCTGTCGCTCCATCTGCAGCTGATCGGCGAGCTGGGCGGGGGTGAGGTGATGGGCCATCGATGACCTCCCGGTCGTTAGAAATGGGTAGCGCCCATGTTCGTCCCGGCGGCGGACGCTGTCAACCGTAGAAGCCCGCAGCTTGCGGAATCGGCCGAGCTCCGAGGACCGCGATAATGGTCCTGGATGTCCTCCGAAGTCGCCGCCAAGCCACTGCCGCAGCGGGGCAGGATCTGGGTCGTGATCCTCCTCGCGATGGGCCTGTTCGCCCTCGGCTACGCGATCGTCAACATCTCGACCCAGAAGGCGGAAAAGGGGATCGTCCACGTTTCCGGCATCTCCGAAGCCCAGGAACTGTTCGGCGGCGTCCCTCAGGAAGGGGACCGGCTCGGCTCCGACGACGCCCCGGTGACGATCCAGGTCTTCAACGACCTGCAGTGCTCGAGCTGCCGCGACGACTTCCTGGAAACGGTCCCGGGCCTGATGGAAAAGTACGTCCGGCCCGGCGACGTCAAGCTCCTCTACCGCCATTATTCCAACGCGGAAACGCCGCAGGAGCTCGGCTTCTACGGGGCCGAGGCGGCGGCCGACCAGGGCTACGGCTGGCAGTACATCTACCTCTTCTTCCGCTCGCAGGAAGAAGCGAAAGGCCTCACCAGCGAGCGCGCCTTCGGCGACTTCTCGAAGTCGGTGGCCGGGGGGGTCGAGGAACTCGACATCGAAGAATGGGAAAGCGACGTCGAAGACAATGGCGGCGCCGACGGGGCGATCCAGAAGCGGCTCGAAGGCTACGAGGAACTCGGGCGCAACCTCGGCATCCGCTACGGGCAGGCGATGATCGTCAGCGGACCGAACGGGACCAAGACCCTGCAGGAAGGCCCTTCGCTCGCGGAAGTGAAACGGGCGATCGCCGCGGTCGAATAGGACGTCAGGCGACGCGGCGCAGGCGCGCCCGCTGCCCGATCACGTCGCGCCACTCGGAGTCGACGATGTGGGCGGGGGAGGTCGTCTCCATGAAGCTCGCCAGCACCCCCGCCAGCCCCTCAGGGTCTTCGAGGTTGGGGAAGTGGGCGGCCCGCGGCAGCGTCTCGAAGCGGCAGTTGGGGATCGAGTGCTGCGCCTCGAGGCCGTGCTGGAGCGGGATCGTGCGGTCGCGCTCGCCCCAGACGATCAGGGTCGGCATCTCACCGAGCAGGTAGAGGCGGTCCCGGGCGCTCACCTTCTGCCCCTGGACGTCGATCACCGAGCGCAGCGTCTGCAGGAAGGCGCGGCGGGAGCCGGGCTCCTGCAGCGGCCCCAGGGCGCGAGCCACGGCCTGAAGGTAGACCCCGGTGTTGTTCCCCCGCGCCCGCAGCCGGGCGCCGGCGGCGGCCAGGCCGCTGACCACCTGCGGCCGCGTCGCCAGGCGTAGGAGCGCCGCCGAGCCGGGCAGGGCGGCGCCGCGCAGCAGCGGGCTGACGTCGTCGCCGAGGCCGCCGCTGGAGATCAGCACCAGCCGCTCGGTGCGCTGGGGGAATTGGTAGAAGAACTGCATCGCGACGCCGCCTCCGAGCGAGTGGCCGACGATCGTCGCCCGCTCCACCCCGATCGTCGTCAGCAGGTCGCGGATGCTCGCCGCGTGCGCGCCCAGCGAGTAGTCCCCCCGTGGGGTCGCGGCGTCGCCGTGGCCGATCAGGTCCGGCGCGATCACCCGATAGGAGCCGGCAAGCCGCCTGGCGACCGCCTCCCAGTGCCGGGAGGAGTTGATCATCCCGTGGATGAGGACGATCGTCGGGCCGCTGCCAGCGACCCGATAGACCGCGCGGTGCCCGTGCAGGTTTGCCTCGTGGACCTCGAAGGCGAAGGAGGGGTCCATTGAGGAGACCCTAGCGCCCCATCTGGCGCTCTTAGACGAAGCGGACAGCGGGTAGTGCGCAGATGTGCCCGAGAAGACCATCACCCACGCCCCCGAGCATTCGCGCTACGAGCTCAAGCTCGACGGCCAGATCGTCGGCATCGCCGACTACAAGCAGGACGGCAAAGTCCGCTCCTTCACCCACACCGGCGTCGAGCCTTCCCACCGCGGGCAGGGCCTGGCGGCCGAGCTGGTCGACTTCGCCCTTCGTGAGGCGCAGGGGAACGAACTCCAAGTGCGCCCCTACTGCTGGTACGTCCGCGACCACATCGCCCGGAACCCCCAGTACATGGGCCTCGTCCCCGCCGGGAGCCGCGCCAGCTTCGGCCTCGACGCCTAGCGGTGCGCGCTCCTGCCATTGCCGCGCTCATCGGGGCGCCCGGATTTGAACCGGGGACCTCACCGACCCGAACGGTGCGCGCTACCAGGCTGCGCCACGCCCCGAGAGGAGTTGATTATCCCAGAGCCGCGGGCTAGGCGCGAGAGAGGTCGCCACAGCGCTACTTTGGTCGAGGTGGCGGGTCGAGCTATTTGAGGATGGCGCGAAGGTTGATCTCAGCGATGGCAGGGCTGGTCCTGCTGCTGGCGGCGGTGCCGCAAGCGGCGCCCGGCTACCTGCCTCCCGGCTTCGTCGGGATCTCGCCGCAGAGCGCCAGCAGCGGTAAGGACTACGAGCTGATGCGCGAAGCCGGCATCCACAGCGTCCGGCTGCCGCTCTTTTGGGGTGCGGTCGAGCCGGAGAGCCCTGCCTTCTCAGAACGGCAGTGGAGCGGCTTCGACCATGAAGTGCGGCTTGCGGCGAACGCCGGATTGTCGATCCTCCCCGTCCTCACCGGAACCCCGAAATGGGTCGCGCCGCTGGGGATCGACCTGCCGGTGAAGAACGCCCGCCAGCGCCGCGCCTGGGGGTCCTTTGTGCGGGCCGCGGTCGACCGCTACGGGCCGGGCGGCTCGTTCTGGCGGGAAGAAGGCGAACTCCCCTACTTTCCGATCCGGCGCTGGGAAATCTGGAACGAGGAGAACCTGGTCACCTTCGCCACCCGGCCTGAGCCGCGGCGCTTCGCGACCTTGATCCGGATCGCCGGCGGGATCATCCACCGCCAGGCGCCGGGGTCACAGGTGATCCTCGGCGGCCTCTTCGGCCGGCCGCTGCAGATCCCGCCCAACATCGCCTCCGGGGACTTCCTCTCGCGCTTCTACCGCGCCCGCGACGTCAAGCGTTACTTCGACGGGGTTGCCCTGCACCCCTACGTCGCCGACGCCACGGCGATGGGCGCGCAGCTGCGCAACCTGCGGCGGATCATGCGCCGCCACCACGATCCCGGCACGCCGCTCTTCGTCACCGAGCTCGGCTGGGGCTCGGCGGACGGCCCGACCCGCTGGCAGCGCGGGCTCTTCGGCCAGGCGTTCCAGCTCTCCAAGGCCTTCGCGATGCTCTCCGCCAACCGGATCCGCTGGGGGGTCGGCGGGGTCTGGTGGTTCACCTGGTCCGATGAAGGCGGCAGCTGCATCTTCTGCGGCTCGGCCGGGCTGCTGACCCGGGACCGCGAGGCGAAGCCCGCCTGGTACCGGTTCAATGAATGGACCGGCGGCAACCCGCGGGTCGTGCCCCGGATCGGGACCGAAAAGAGGGCCGAAGTCGAAGAAACGGCCCCGGTCGGAGAAGCCGCGCCCGAATAGCGATCATCTAGGCTCCGACTCGGACTTCAAACCCGAGCAAAGGAGTTGCGATGGCTTTCTCCGTACCCGATCTGCCGTACCCCTACGACGCGCTCGAGCCCCACATCGACGAGGCGACGATGCGCGTCCACCACGACAAACACCACCAGGCCTACGTCGACAAAGCCAACGCCGCTCTCGAGGGCACCGAGTGGGCCGACCGCGACGTCGAGGACGTCCTGCGCAACCTCTCGGCGCTGCCCGGCGACAAGCAGGCCGCGGTCCGCAACAACGCCGGCGGCCACTACAACCACACGCTCTTCTGGCAGATGCTGAGCCCCGACGGCGGTGGCGAGCCGAGCGGTGATCTGGCCTCCGCGATCAGCGACACCTTCGGCTCCCTCGACTCCTTCAAGGAGGAGTTCAAAAACGCCGGCGTCGCCCGCTTTGGCTCCGGCTGGGCCTGGCTGGTCAAAGACTCCTCCGGCCTGGCGGTGATCTCGACCCCGAACCAGGACTCTCCGATCTCCGACGGGACCACGCCGCTGCTCGGCTGCGACGTCTGGGAGCACGCCTACTACCTGAAGTACCAGAACAAACGACCCGAATACATCGACGCCTTCTGGAACGTCGTCAACTGGGACTACGTCGCGGAGAGGTTCGCCTCGTAGGTCTGCTCTGAGGCTGCGGGAACTTTGCTCATCGCATGCTCGGCTAGTGCGGTGATCGTCAGGCTGGGGTTGACGCCGACGTTCGCCGGCACCGCCGAGCCGTCGCAGACGAGCAGGTTCTCGTAGCCGAAGACCCGCTGGTGGGCGTCGACGACGCCGTCCCCGGGGCCGTGCCCGATCACCGCGCCGCCGAGGATGTGGGCGGTGCTCGGCACGTTGAAGAGCGCCTCGGTCACCGAGCTCTGGGCGAGGCCGCCGGTCCGCTCGGCGAGCCATTCGGCGGCCTCGTTGGCGACCGGGATGAAGGTCGGGTTCGGCTTCTCGGGGTCCTGTTCGGTCTGCAGCCAGACGTTGCCTGACCGTTTCAGCTTCGGGCGCAGGGCGATCGCGTTGTCGAGCGTCTGCATCACCAGGAGGATGATCGTGCGCCGGGACCATCCCTTGGGCCAGAGGGCCTTGGCGAAGTTGCCTGGGTGGCGGACGATCTGCCCGAGCAGCTTCAGCGGCCGGGTGACGCGGGTGCCGTCGCCGACCAGCAGCGTGTAGAGCAGGCCCATCGAGTCGCCGGCCTTGCCGTAGGAGACGGTCTCGATGTGCGTGTTCGCGTCGGGGTAGATGCTGCCGCTGATCGCCACCCGCTTGGTCAGGTCTTCCGGGTAGTCCTCGGGCACGGTGACGGCGAGGATCATCTCGCTGTTGGTGCGGACCAGCTCGCCGAGGCGGTTGGAGATGCGAGGCAGGGCGCCGCCCAGGCGGCAGCGCTGCAGCAGCTTGTTGGTGCCGAGGGCGCCGGCCGCGACGACGACGCCCCGGGCCTTGATCGCGCCCCGGCCGCGGCCGGGGATCATCCCGGAGCGTTCGCTGGTGATCGCGTAACCGTCTGAGCCGTCCTCGGCGCCGAGCGGGCGGATCTCGGTAACGGTGCGATCGGGGATCACCTCGGCGCCGCGCTGTTCGGCCAGGTAGAGGTAGTTCTTGACGAGGGTGTTCTTGGCCCCGTGCTGGCAGCCGACCATGCAGCGGCCGCAGAAGGTGCAGCCGGTGCGCTCAGGCCCCTCGCCGCCGAAGTAGGGGTCGGCGACGGTTTTGCCGGGCTCGCCGAAGTAGATCCCGACCGGCGTCTTGCGGTAGGTGTCGCCGACGCCGATGTGCTCGCCGTACTCGCGCAGGAGCTCGTCGGCGGCGTCGTCGGTCTCGACGTTGGCGACGCCGAGCATCCGCTGGGCCTCGGTGTAGTGGGGCGCCAGCGCGGTCTCCCAGTCGGCGAGGTCCCCCCACTGCGGGTCCTCGAAGAACTTCGAGGGGGGTTTGTAGAGCGTGCAGGCGTAGCCGAGGCTGCCGCCGCCGACGCCGCTGCCGCTGACGACGGAGACGTCCTTGAAGGTGGAGAGGCGGAAGATGCCGCGCAGGCCCAGGCGCGGCGCCCAGAAGTAGCGGCGGATGTCCCAGGTCGACTTCGGGAAGTCCTTCTCGGTGAAACGCCTGCCGCACTCCAGGACGGCGACCTTGTAGCCCTTTTCAGCCAGGCGCAGCGCCGAAACCGAGCCCCCGAACCCGGAGCCGACGACAACCCAGTCGTAGTCGTACCGGCTCATCAGCGAGCCAAGGCCCCGTGGCGGCCTAGGCCTCGCCCGGCTCCAGAGGGCGGAAGTCGGTCGTGCGGGCGCCGCAGACGGGGCAGAACCAGTCTTTGGGGATGTCCTCGAAGGCGGTGCCGGGCGGGATGCCGCCATCTGGATCGCCGAGGGCGGGGTCATAGATGAAGCCGCAGCTCTCGCAGATCCAGAGCGTGGCGTCCTTGGTCTCGGTGGTCATTGCCATCGGATTTTAGGCAGGCGCGCGGGGCGGCTATTTGCCAAAGCTGACCTGTGGCGCGTTGCGCTCGGCAGCGTCTTCGATCTCGAAGTACTCGCGGGGGGTGAAGCCGCCCTGGTTGGCGATGATCGAGCCGGGGAACTGCTGGATCGAGGTGTTGTAGGACTGCACGTTGGAGTTGTAGATCCGGCGTGAGGCCTGGATCTCGTCCTCGAGCTCGGAGAGGTTGCGGCTCAGCTGCTGGAAGTTCTCGGTGGCCCGCAGGGTCGGGTAGTTCTCGGCGACGGCGCGCAGTTCGGTCAGCGCCCCGGTCAGTTTCGACTCGGCTTTGGCGGTGTCGGCGACACTCGAGGCCTGCATCGCCTCGGCCCGCGCTTTCGTCGCTTTTTCGAAGGTCGCGCTCTCGTGCTCGGCGTAGCCTTTGACCGTCTCCACGAGGTTGGGGACGAGGTCGTGGCGCCGTTTCAGCTGCACGTCGATCCCGCTCCAGGACTCGTCGACCCGGTTACGCGAGGCGATGATCGAGTTGCGCTTCCCGATGTAGTAGAGGACCGCGAGGATGAGGATCGCGACGACGACGATGATGACGATGGTCATTGGGGCTCCTGTTGGGGGACCGGGGGTCTGCGGGCATCCTAACGCCGCGGCGTTCGTCTTTTGTGCTCCTGGCGAGGGATAAAGGACGAACGCCGGGGAAATAGGATCGCGGCGTGAGCGCGAAGACCGAAGCGCAGGATTGGGCCGAGACGGTGCGCCGTTACGGCGAGCGCAACGGGCTTGCCTACGAGCCGGTGGGCGGGATCAATCCGAAAGACGGCCCGGTGGCGCTCTGCGTCGGCGGCGTCAACCGGCTGACGGGGCAGCTGACCGCGGGCTTCTGGGGCTCCTCCTGCGACGCCGACGAAAAGGAAGTCGGCGGCTTCTTCAGCAAGGCGGTGGTGCCGACCGCGATCCTCGCCAAGGCTCACATGCCCGACCTGGCGCAGGTGGTGCCGGCCTTCAACGTCGAGTCGATCGAGGGGCGCGAGGTGGTGACCCAGCGCTTCCAGCGCAAGGTCGAGTTCGAGTCGATCGACTTCAACAAGCGCTTCCTGGCGACGGTGCCGAAGGAGTACGACCCGGTCGCCCTGCGCGAGCTGTTCAGCCCCGGCTTCCTCAGCTGGGTGACGACGATCCAGGGCGAGGTCGATTTCGGCGTCAACGACCGCCAGCTCTGGTTTCTCTGGCGCCTCGGCGCGCGCAGCGAGGAAGAACTGAAGGCGGCGCTGAAGAACGCCGGGCAGCTGTTCCGGCGGCTGCAGGCCGAGATGGAAGAGAGCGGCATCCACACCTACCCGCCCGGCCCCTGGCACGCCGGCCTGCAGCGCTTCCCCGACCAGCAGCCTCAGGCGGGGTAGTCCGGGTCGCCGGGGAGGACGACGCGGGGCTCGGGACCGTCCTCGACCACCTTGGGAAGGATCGGCTCGAGCGTCCGCTCACGGTAGGCGGCGAGCGCCTCGTCGGAGCTGCGGAACTCGGCGAGCCAGGTCAGCTGGGTGCGGGTGGGGAAGGAGAGGACGAGCTCGCCAGCGTCCTGCGCCGCCAGCGCCGCGGCGGGCTCGAACCAGCGTGCCTCGGTCGTCTCGACCCCGTCCGGCTTGGGCGGGGTGTGGGCGGGGGCGAGGGCGAGGAAGAACCAGGCGTCGAAGCGAGTGGCGATGATCTCCGGGGTGATCCAGCGGGTGAAGGGGACCAGCTCCTCCGCGGGCGCCAATTCGATCCCGGCCTCCTCGGCGAGCTCGCGGACCGCGCAGGCGCGCAGGCCGGCCTCCTCGGCGCCGTCGGCCTCGTCCAGCGAGCCGCCGGGGAAGACCCAGACGCCGGGCATGAACTTCGCCTGCTCGCTGCGCTTCAGCATCAGCACCTCGAGCGCCCGCTGCGAGTGCTTGCCGCCGCGGCGCAGCAGCACGATCGAGGCGGCCGGCCGCGGCGTCGAGGGCGGGCCGAAGTTGGGCATCTCCGCCGGTCCGCGCCGTCGCTCCTCCATCGGAGGAGCCTAACCCTCAGCTGAGGACCCGGCGGCGCTCGCGGCGGACCCAGGCGCGGTGGATCAGCCAGGCGAGGAAGGCGATCAGGGCGAGCGGCCCGAGGATCGCCAGGGCGACGACGAGCCCAGCGGCGGCGACCGCGAGGATGCGACCGGCGTCGTGGAGAGCGTCATCGAAGCCCCAGGGGCCCGAGTCGGCTTCGGATTCTCCCGTCAGGATCAGGACCGATACGGGCGATAGGTCGGCGCGCCGGTTCAAGCGGTTGAGTTTGGTCGCGAGGCGGCCGGCGCGGCGGCGCTCGTGCCGGAGCTCGGCTTCGACCGCTTCGCGCTCGGATTCGACTTCGGCATCCTCGAGCTGGGCGAGCAGGCTGTCGATCCGAGCCCGCGAGTCCCGCAGCAGTTCGGCCGCGCCCACGGTGGGGGCGGTGATGTCGACGGTCGAATCGTGCCGCAAGAGCACTTCATCGACCGCCGAGAGGTCACCGAGGGCGTCGCCGAGTCGGGCGCTCGGGATCAGCAGTTCGAACTTCGCTTCCGCCGTGCCCGCAGCTCCCTGCTTGGTGACCGAGCTGAGGACGATGCCGCGATGAGCGTGGACGACTTCGAAGACCGCTGCCGCGTCGTCGGGGATGTCGGCGGGCTCGGCACCGAGGGTGAGGGAGGCGGTGCGTTCGACGTCGCGGTGGCGGACGCCGTGGGCGCTCGCGCTGGGCGAGACCGGCGCGGCTTCGGCCTCCTGTGCGGAGGACCCGCTTTCGACGGATCCGGACTCCGCGGTCGCAGTCGCAGGCGTTTCGCTCGAGCCCTCCATCTCCGAGAAGTCTTCGGATTCGAGCGATAGAAGGCTGCCGCTGCTCTGAGGGTGTGAATCATCGCGGTTGACGACGCCGAGGAGCGCGGCGGTGCCGATCACGAGGATCGCCAGGCTCGCAGCGGCGATCAGCTGCCGCCGGACGGGCACTGCTCGTAGGCGCGCGAAGGAGACTCGCGGCAGCCGCGAGCGCCGCGGGAAGCCCGCGGCGGCGCGCCCGTCGAGCTCGGCGGCGAACTGCGGCCGGGGTGTTGGGCGCAGGGCCTGGAGGTCGGCGATCAGCTGGTCGTCCCTAAGCGGTTCCATCGCAGGCCTCCCTCAGCTTGGACATGGCTCGGTGCAGCTTGGTGCCGGCGTTCGACTCGCTGACGCCGAGGACGTCGGCGATCTCGGCGTTGGAGAGGCCAGCGAAGAATTTGAGCGCGATCAGCTCGCGCTCGCCGGGTTGCAGACGGTTGAGGGCGGCGGACACGGCAAGGCGCCGCTCGTGGTGCTCGGCACCCTGGTCGGTCCCGAGGCTGCCCAGGTCGGCTGGCTCCCCGGTGAGCTCCGCCTGGCGGCCGCGGCGGCGCAGCTCATCGAGGGCGGCGTTGCGGGCGATGCCGAAGAGCCAGGCGCGCGGCTCGCCGCGCCCCGGGTCGAAGCGGTTGCGCTTGCGGTAGGCGCGCTCGAACGCGGCCGCGGTCACTTCCTCGGCTGCGGTGGCATCGCGCAGGAGGCCGGCGACGTAGGCGTAGACGTCGTCGCGGCTGGAGCGGTAGAGGCGGTCGAAGGCGAGATCTGCCTCCCGCGGCGCGTCCTTGGCTTCGGCGACGAGCGTTTGCTCCATGCCCGTACTACGACCGGATTCGGAATCCATCACGGCGAGTATCGAACGATTGGCGAGTTGACCTTGCTATGGGACGGCTAACTCGCCAATCGTCAGGCGGCCTGCGGGAGATCCACGGGCGCCGAGCCGACCGCCGCGCGGATCGAAGTGCTCGCGATCGCGAGCAGTTCGCGCAGCTCGTCTTCGGAGATCGAGAGGGGAGGCATGAGGACGATCGTGTTGCCGAGGGGTCGGATGAAGGCGCCGCGATTGCGGGCCTGGATCGTCACCCGGTGCCCCATCCGCAACGAGGCGTCGTGGTCGCCGAGGTCGATGCCGACCATCACGCCCTTCTGGCGCACCTCGGCGACCTCGGGCATATCTGCGACCTCGGTCAGGAGTTCTGCGAAGAGGGCGATCTTCGGCTGCAGGCGCTCGAGCGTGCGCTCCTGCTCGAAGACGTCGAGGCTGGCCAGCGCCGCCGCGCAGGCGAGCGGGTTGCCGGTGTAGGTGTGGCCATGGAAGAAGGTCTTGAACTCCTCATAGCTGCCGAGGAAGCCGGCGTAGATCTCCTCGGTGGCGAGGGTCGCGGCGAGCGGCAGGTAGCCGCCGGTGATCCCCTTCGCCAGGCACATCAGATCAGGAGACACCCCTTCCTGCTGGCAGGCGAACATCGTCCCGGTGCGACCGAAGCCGGTTGCCACCTCGTCGCAGATCAGCAGCGCGCCGTGGCGATCGCAGAGCTCGCGGGCGGCGCGCAGGTAGCCCTGAGGCTGGACGAGGATGCCGGCCGCGCCCTGGACCAGCGGCTCGACGATGACGCCGGCGATCTCCTCTCCGTGTGCCTCCAGCAGCCGCTCGAGGTCGGCCGCGTCGCCAGGCTCGGCGACATGGGTCTCGAACAGCAGGGGCCGGTAGGTCGAGTGGAAGAGGTCGATGCCGCCGACCGAGACCGAGCCGATCGTGTCGCCGTGGTAGGCCTCCCGCAGCCGCGCGAATTTGGTCCGCCGGACGTGCTCGCCGCCCCGTTGCTGCTGGTACTGGAAGGCGATCTTCAGCGCGATCTCCGCCGCGGTCGAGCCCGAGTCCGAGTAGAAGACGCGGGAGAGGCCCGCCGGAGCGATCTCGATCAGCCGCGCCGCCAGCTCCGTGGCCCCGGGGTGGGTGAGGCCGAGCATCGTCGTGTGAGCGACCTGGTCGAGCTGCTCGCGCACGGCCGCGTCGATCGCGGGGTGGCGATGGCCGTGGACGTTGCACCAGAGCGCCGCCGTCCCGTCCAGGTAGCGTCGGCCCTCGGTGTCGAAGAGGTAGGAGCCCTCGCCCCGCTCGATCACCAGCGGCTCTTCCTCGCACCACCCCTGCTGCTGGGTGAAGGGGTGCCAGACGTGGTCGCGGTCGAGCTGGGCGTGGTCCATCGCCATCGGCTCGCACGTTAGCCCCGGTCCCGGCGGCTGTCGGCGGCCCCGAAGGACGCTGTTTGCGCTGCTAGCTTCGGCGTATGAAGCGGATCAACATCGCGGCGCCCCATTTCGCCTACGACGGCGAGGACCCGGAGGGGTTCCGCAGCGGCCAGGCGCGCCTCGGCAAGCTGCTCGGCGGCCCCGAGGAGTCCGGGATCACCGTCTACGAGCTGCCGCCGGGCCAGGCGGTCTGCCCCTACCACTACGAGGTGGGGGAGGAGGAGTGGCTGCTGGTGCTGGAGGGCAATCCGACCCTGCGCCACCCGGAGGGATCCGACCGGCTCGAGCCCTGGGACGTTGTCTTCTTCGAGAAGGGCGCTGGTGGCGCCCACGGCATCCGCAACGAGACGGAGGAGACGGTCCGCGTCCTCATGTTCTCCACCGTCGTGGTCCCCACCGCCACCGTCTATCCCGACAGCGACAAGGTCGGGATCTGGACCGGCGACCCGGAGGCCGACGTGATCGCCCGCCGCACCAGCCGCGTCGACTATTTCGACGGCGAGGCCTAAGCCTCTCCACCTCGTTCGCCGCTGGGGAGCAGCAGGAACGTGATATCGATCACGCCTATCCCTTCTATGTAGAAGCGAAATCGGTCTCTGAGCCGCCCTAGCTTCCTGCGCGACAACTACAGAGCGGCCGGGGCGCCGCCGAAACGGCCCCCGGCCTGGCACAGGAAGGTGGTGCTTCCCATGCAGGACAAAGGTAGGTCAGTGGCCGATAACGCCGCTGAGGATCGACGTGACGAGGGCGCGGTCTTGCGCCATGTGGTCGAAACCCATCCGACGACGCTGCGCCTAGCGGACCTGCTCCGCGAACTCAGCGACGCCGACGACTTTGGCTCTCGGGATCGAGTTGAAAGGGCGGTGCGGGAACTCGTCAGAGCCGGATTGGTGTTCCGGTGCGAGGGAGTGGTGCTGCCGACGCGGCAGGCGCTCTACCTCTGGCAGACGCTGGAGCTGTCATGAGCAAGGCCGATCCGGAGAGCAACCCCGGAATCATCTTCACGACGGCTGCGGAGCGGTTTGGCTGGAACCTGCGCATCGCTCGGCAGTGGGCCGGTCTCAAACAGTACGAGCTGGCAGAACGCATCAACCGACCGCCCTGCCAGGTCGCGCTGTGGGAATCCGGCAGGAACTGCCCTCGGCTCGACTCAATCGTGCGGCTTGCAGAAGCGCTCGATATCGACCCTCGCGAGCTGGTCAGAGAGACGGGGGGACTCGCCGGTTAGCCTGTCTATGTGGCTGACGAGCGCCGTAAGCAGAAGACCGAGAAGGGCCTAGAGATTCCGGTCCCGACCAAGGGGGAGTTCGACGCCGCTATGCGGAAGGTCGCTCCCCCAGCAGGTCGTAAACACCCTGCCGGGAAAGACCGGCCTCAGAAGCAATCCGAGTGATTGAGACGCCCGCGAGGCGGGCGTCTCTGATGTAGCCGCGCAGCTCGTCGGTCGCGGCCCGCTTCGCCTCGTCGGCTTTCTGGCGCTTGCGGGCGGCGCCCTTGATGCGGCGGATCATCGTTGCCTCGCTCACTGCCGCGCCGCTTCCCTGACGAGGGCGTGGAACATCGAGCGCTGTCCCGAGTAGCGGTTGTTGTAGCGCCACGCGTACTCGTCCAGGTAGGACTGCAACCACTTCTTGGACACGAACTTGTAGGTGCCGCGCATCCCCGTCTTGAGGTTGCCGAAGAACCCCTCGATGGTGTTCGTGTAGATGTGCCCCTCGACGTAGGAGCCGGCGGAGTGGTTGATGACCCGGTGGTCAGCGAACTCCCGCGAGAGCGGCTTGTAGGCCATCCAGTCGTCGGTGTAGAGGATCGCTTCCGGGTTCACGTTCGCCCGCACCGCTCCGCTAAGCGGCTCGCCCCGTCGTGATGCGATGTGTCGGACACGGACCCGCCCGCCCCGCTCGACCATTCCCAGCACGGTCGGCTTGGCCTCTCGGAACAGCATCGCTTCTGAGCGAGTCTTGTGTTTGCGGCGCGGCCTTCCGCCCCAAGAGGTCTCGTCTACCTCGACCTCGCCGCGCAGGCTAGGCGCCGGATCGGGTTCGGCCATCAGGTCATTGCGGATGCGGTTGAACATCCTCCACGCGGTCTTGTAATGAACGCCCAGCTCTCGCTCAAGCTGTTTGGCGGAGATTCCGCAGCGAGTGCTCGTCATCAAGTAAAGGGCATGGAACCAGAGCCGTAGCGAGGTCGATGAGCGGTGGAAGATGGTCCCTGCGGTCGGGTGTAGATGGTGCCCGCAGGCCGTGCAGGTCCATGACTGGCGCTGCTGCTTAGTTGCGTACCGCTTGAAGACCTTGACCCCGTCGCACTTGGGGCAGTGGGCGTGTTCGCCGTCCGGCGCGTGGCGAGTCCGCCAGAGGTAGTCCAGGCAGGCGGCGTCGTCGGGGAAGTCGGCCAGGAACTCAGTGACCGAGTAGTCGGAGGTCGATGACTTCGCCCTGCGCGGTTCGTGGCGGTTGCCCGGTGGCATGGTGTAAAGCTACTTGACGGAACCAACCTTGTCAAGTGGCTTTACAGGTTCTTGCTTGACGGCAACCTTGTAGGTCACCACGGAGAAGTAGAAGCCGCTTAAGGCAAGCTCAAACAGCGCGACGAGGGTGACCCATTCATAAAGGCTCCTAAAAATGCCGCCCGGATCTAAAACCGATCCTGCAACCCCGAGGAAGGTGAGAAGAAACAGGACCAAGATCGCCGCGAGCATGTTGGCGATCAAGAGGCTGAAGGACTCGCCTCGCTTGAGTTCTTCCACGATCTTCCGCGCCGGGTCAAGCGAAGCGAGAATTGCTACCGCCGCGATGTAGAACCCGAGAAGGCTGGCTGAGACGGGGACAATCTGTTCGAAAAAGTCAATACGGCTTTTAGCCTCAAGCCGCGACAACAACGGGGTCGTGCCGCTGAAAGCAAGCGGCTCAACGATGAAGACGAGTAGCGCAGCGACAGCTAGCAGGCCAAGGAAGTGCCTGAATCGCACGACAGCGTCAGTTCCCGCGCGCAGCGCGGTCGAGCCCCCCGATTTCCTGCTCCACTTCCCGGCGGGCTCGTTTGATTTCCCTATAGACGTCATCGTTGCTAGTCCCATAGGCGATCTCGATCGGAGCCTTGATCCTCTCTTGCTTGAGATTGATCTCTTCGATCTCTCCCTCTTCGTTTCGGCCCTTCACGTGGAGGCTTTCGACAAGATCGACGTTGTCAGCCAGATAGGACATCCCAGCGCCGATCTCATCGTTAAGGCGTGCATCACGCCCTCTTTTCCCCACGCTCAGTTCGATACCGATAGTGGCAGCCTCGGACTCTCGACCTGCACGCAGTAGCTGCCCGAATCCAGTTCGGTTCTCATCTATCAGCCGCTGCTGCAAGAAAGAGGTCTGGATCTTCAATTGAGCCTTGCGCAGGCCGTTTGCCCGGATGGCGCGGAGCCTTTGCGGCAGATCGGGACGGAAGAGATTGACAATCTGGGTGGCCTGCCCGCTGGTGGACAGAAAGTAGGTCCCTAGCTTCTTGTGGCCAGGAGCATCCCTAGAGCTGATCGCGGCCATGTAGCGATCAGGCCAGATCATCACCCAGGTGAACTCCGTGATGCTCTCGTTTTCTGCGACCTGAATTGGCGTGAGTTCTCGCCTGGCGGTCAACCGAAAGGGCGCGTCAGGCCGGATGCGAAGCAGCTGGAGCTGAATCGGTTCCCTTGCCGAGCCGGGCCGATCCACAAGGACCGCGATGTGCGAATCGCCATCTGGAATTCGCCATTCATCGTCTTCTAGCTGGTTGATCCCGGTTACTGCGGCCAGAGCGTCGAACCCTGGCATTTCTGGAAAGTCTTGACACTCGTAGAAGACAACTTGGCGTTCTGCCATCTTCCCCCCCGTCTCTGCCGCCGACAAGCGGTCTTTGCAAAGAAATCGGGGAGTACCCTATACGCGCCTTGAGCGGGAAGGGCTACTAAAACGCTTAGAAAGCCAGGATGCACGAAGCGCTAGAAGCCGCCTATGCCAAGAGGGACAGGGCGCGAGAACACTTGGAGACGCTGGAAATGGAGGCGGACGAGTTTCTCGGTCGATACCCCTATCGAGTTTCCGTCGAGCCCGACGCCCAGCAGCGCTGGTACGTCGCGACGGTGCATGTCGTCGAAGAACCGCCCCCACGCTTCAGCATCCTGGTCGGCGAGATCGCCTATGAGTGCATCAGCGCCCTGAATCATCTTGTCTGGGAGCTGGCCGCGCGAAAGCAGGGCCGAAAAGGCGTCCTCAAGCTCAAGCGAAGCATCCAGTTCCCCGTCTGCACCAGCCCGCGCCACTTCTTCCAGCAGGCCCTCGTAAAGGACCGCCTCGTAAGCCGAGACGCACTGGCAGCAATTGCGGCTTTGCAGCCGTATGAAGCTCTTTATGGGTCCAGGCTGCGCCCCAATGAATCCCTCCGTTGGATCAAGGACATTGCGGACACGGACAAGCACCGAGTGCTCGCGCGTGGCTTTGGCGAGCTGGTCCTTGACGAGCTGGAGTGGGAATGGGATGAGACGCGAGCAGATGGGCCAATTCAGGAGGGCCTGCTGGGGTGGGATGACCCGGTAGATCACGGCGCAAAAATCAGCCGGATCAGATTTCGATCCGGCCATCGCCACGCGGCCGTGCACGTGGATCGACAGCCTGGCGCGGACATACTTTTCGACACGGGAACCGAGCGGGTGCGCATCCTCCACCTGGAGGGCGCGCTGGAGTGGCTGGATCGACGGGCCTTCGTGGTGCTGGCCGAATTGTTCCCCGGGCGCTGACGTGGCCAAGGCGAAACCTCCGCTTCTACATAGAAGAGATAGGTGTGATATCGATCACACGAACAACTATTGCCCCTCTGAAATGGTTGTGCATGTGCAACTATTGCGTTCATGCACGCGACCGACTTGAAAGCCATCGCCGTGGCCTCCCAAAAGGAGACGAGCCCGGCTGAGAAGGACACTGCGGCGCGCCTGACGGCGCTGATGCATCACATGTTCCTCTACGACCGCGGCAACCAGCTGCGTGTGATCGAGGAGACGGGTCTCTCGATCACCCAGTGCAAGGCCCTCCTCGAGCTTGGCGGGCTCGGCCACGCCGCCGAGGCTTGGCAGGTCAGCGACCTAGCCGAAATCTTCGGCGTCTCGGTCCCCTCGATGAGCCGCGCCGTCGACGCGCTGGTCAAGGCGAAGCTGGCGAGCCGGGTCGAGGATCCGGACGACCGCCGGGTGAGACGGGTGAAGATCACCGCCAAGGGCAAGAACCTGGTCGCCACCCTCGTCACCGTCCGCCAGACCGGAATCGAATCCTTCGTCGCGACCCTCAGCGCCGCGCAGCGTCGCAAGCTCGACGCCGCCGTCGAGTCGCTGCTGGATCGCGAAGACATCGCCCAGACCTACGAGCACCTGAAGGGAAGTGATCGCTCTTGACGACGCGATACAGCCACCTGATCACCGACGAGAACCGCAAGTGGTGGACGCTTGGCGCGATGTGCTTCGCGCTGTTCATGATCATGCTCGACAACACGATCGTGAACGTCGCCCTGCCCTCGATCCAGAAGGACCTGGGGGCCTCGATCAGCGGGCTGGAGTGGACGATCAACGGCTACACGCTCTCCTTCGCTGTGCTGCTGGCGACCGGCGGGCGGCTGGGGGACATCTTCGGCCGGCGCCTGATGTTCCTGGTCGGCGTCGTCATCTTCGCGCTGTCCTCGGCGACCGCTGGCTTCGCGCCTGACGAGCTCTCGTTGGTGATCAGCCGCGTGGTCCAGGGCGTCGGCGCGGCGCTGATGATGCCCGGGACGCTCTCGATCATCACCGACGCCTTCCCGGCGCACGAGCGCGGCAAGGCGATGGGCACCTGGGCGGGAGTCTCGGCCCTGGCGCTGGCGGTCGGGCCGGTGCTGGGCGGCTTCCTCACCGAGCACGTCAGCTGGCGGGCGATCTTCTACGTCAACATCCCGGTCGCCGTCGGCGCGGTGCTGGCGACGCTTTTCGCGGTGCGCGAGTCGCGCGACACCTCGGTCGGGCGCGACGTCGACTACGCCGGCGTCGGGGTCCTCACGGTTGGTCTCACGGCGCTTGTCCTGGCTCTGGTCGAGGGCAACAGCTGGGGCTGGGGCTCGACCGAAGTCATCGGCCTGCTCGCCGCGGCCGCGCTCGCGCTGCCCGCCTTCGTCTTCGTCGAGAACCGGGTGAAGGCGCCGATGGTCCAGTTCGACCTGCTCAGCGACCGCAACTTCCTCGCCGCGGTCTGCGTGGCGATGATCATCAGCTTCGGGATGCTGGGCGTCTTCTTCTTCCTCGCCCTCTACATGCAGGACATCCTCGGCTACACGCCGCTGGAAGCGGGGATCCGGTTCCTGCCCTCGACCCTGATGATCGTCGGCGTGGCGCCGGTCGCCGGGCGGCTGTCGGATCGCTTCGGGCCGCGCTGGCTGATCGCGATCGGGCTGACGATCGTCGCCGCCTCGCTGTTCAGCTTCAGCCGGATCGCGGTCGACTCGACCTATCTCGACCTGCTGCCCGGGTTCATGCTGCTGGGCATCGGTATCGCGATGACGATGTCGCCGATGACGAGCGCGGCGATGAACGCGGTGCCGGTGCAGAAAGCCGGGATCGCGTCGGGCGTGCTCTCGATGTTCCGGATGGTCGGCGGCAGCCTCGGCGTGGCGGTCACCGGGGCAATCTTCCAGGGCCTGGTCACCTCGAAGCTCGGCTCGCTCCTGAGTGGGAGCGGCGTCACCGCCGCCCAGCGCGACGCGGTTTCCGAACAGCTCGGCGGCGGCTCGGTGGCGAAGGTGCCGGGATTGTCGGCGGCGCAGGCCAAAGAGGTGACGACCGCCGGCAGCGAAGCCTTCGTCTACGCGCTCGGCCACGCGATGACGGTCTCCGGCCTCGTCGCCCTGCTGGGAGCGGTGATCGGCGCCACCGCGATCCGGGCGAAGGCGAAGGGCCACACGAGCGTCGAGGCGGCCACCGCCGAGGCCAACCCCGGCGGCGAGGCGATCGCCGCCGAGGAGGCCGCGGCGGCGTAGCCGCCTGAGGACGATCGGGCGGCAATAGGCTGCCGCCCGATGCTCGTCCTCCTCCCGCCTTCGGAAGGCAAGGCGCAACCCGAATCGGGTGCGCCGATCGATCTCGACTCGCTCGCTTTCGCGGACCAACTGGGCGAGCGGCGGGAGCAGCTGCTGGACGCGCTCGACCCGCAGCTGCGTGAGGCGTCGGCGGCGCTGGCGGCCGAGGTCTACATCGGCGTCCTCTTCAACCGGCTGGAGCTGCCGAACCTGCCGGCGAAGGCGCGGCGGCGGGTGCTGATCGCCAGCGCCCTCTGGGGCGTGATCCGTCCCGACGACCGGATCCCGCACTACAGGCTGCCGCCGAAGGAGAAACTCGACGGGATCGGGCCGCTGGCGAGGTTCTGGCGCCCGGCGCTCGCCGAGGCGCTGCCGGACACCGACGGCGAGCTGATCGTCGACATGCGCTCGGCCGCCTACTCGGCGATGTGGAAGCCGAAACGTGCGACGCTGCTGGCGGTCCGCGCTTTCACCGAGAGCAGCGGTGAGCGCAAAGCGGTCTCCCACATGGCCAAGGCGGTGCGGGGAGACGTGGCGCGGGTGCTATTGCAGGCGAAAACGGCCCCCGCCGATCCAGAGGGCGCCGCCGCCATCGCCAGCGAGGCCGGGTTCACCGTCGAGTTGAACGACGGCAACCTCGACGTGATCGTCTAGCTAGACCCGAAGTGGCGGCCAGGTGCTCGGTTCGCCCAGGTCCAGGCGGGGGAGGGTCTCGACTCGCACCTTCTCGAGCTCCGCGATCGTCTCGCGGTTGCTGCGCTCGATCTCGGTTGGCTGCCCTGGCCAGGGGTTGAGGACCACCGCGGCCACCTCGAGGCCGACGGAGCGGGCGGACTCGAGGGTCAGCAGGGTGTGGTTGATCGTGCCGAGGCCGGGGCTGGCGACGACGACCAGGGGATAGCCGAGGTCGACGGCGAGTTCGCGGACGAGGTAGGCGCGGGAGAGCGGGACGAGGAGGCCGCCGACGCCCTCGCAGACGACCGCGTCCGCGCCTGCGGCTGCTGCGCCGGCGGCTTGGCGCAGCCGCTCGGGCTCGATCTCCTCGTTCGCCAGCGCCGCGGCGAGGTGGGGCGAGGCCGGCGGCTTGAAGCGGTAGGGGGCGATCTCCTCGTCGCTTTGCTCGGAGCCGGAGGCGCGGCGCAGCAGCGCGTGGTCGGTCTCGCCCTCTTCTTCAAGCCCGGTCACCGCGGGCTTGAAGACGGCCACGCGCTTGCCTTCTGCCGCGAGGGTGTGGGCGATCACAGCGGCTACGACCGTCTTGCCGACTTCCGTGCTCGTGCCGGTGACGAACACGCCCGGTGCGTCGCCCGCGACTCCCTGCACGGCTAAGCGGCCCGGGCGGTCAGAGCCTGGGGGGTGGGGGCGAGGCCGACGTCGCGGGCGGCGGCGCCGATCTGGCGGGCGGCTTGCGCCAGCTCCTCGGCGGAGTGGGTTGCCATCACCGTGCAGCGGAGGCGACAAGAACCCTCGGGGACCGTCGGCGGCCGGATGCCCTGGGCGAAGACCCCGCGCTCCAGCGCCGCCTCGCAGAAGTCCATCGTCGTCCCCGCCTCGCCAACGTGGATCGGGACGACCTGCGTTTTCGCGGCGCCGACGCCGAGCCCCTCGGCCGCCAACGCGGTCCGCAGCTGCCGGGCGTTCGTCTGCAGCCGGCCGACCAGCTCCGGCTCCGCTTCCAGGATCTCCAGCGCGGCCAAGGCGGCGCCCACGGCCGGCGGCGGTGGCGCGGTCGAGAAGATGAAGGGGCGGGCGGTGTTGACGAGGAAGTCGATCGTCTCGGCGTTGGCGCAGGCGTAGGCGCCGTAGGAGCCGAGGGCCTTGCCGAGGGTGCCGACGACGACGTCGACCTCGCCGCTGAGGCCGGCGGCCGCGACCGAGCCGCGGCCGCCGGGCCCGACCGCGCCGGTCGCGTGCGCCTCGTCGACCATCAGCCGCGCCCCGTGGCGGCGCGCCAGTTCCAGCAGCTCCGGCAGCGGCGCCATGTCGCCGTCCATCGAGAAGACGCCGTCGGTGACGATCAGCGCCGGCCGGCCGCGCTGGTGGTAGAGGGCCCAGGCGAGGTGTTCGAGGTCGCCGTGGTGGTAGACGAAGGTCTCGGCCCGCGAGAGCCGGCAGCCGTCGACGATGCTGGCGTGGTTGAGCTCGTCGGAGAAGATCACCTCGTTGCGACCGGCCAGCGCCGCGATCAGGCCGGTGTTGGCGAGGTAGCCGGAGCCGAACAGAAGCGCCGCCTCGTAGCCCTTGAAGGCCGCCAGCCGCTCCTCCAGCTGCCGGTGCGGCTCCATGTTTCCGGAAATCAGCCGTGAGGCCCCGGCCCCGGCGCCCCAGCGAACCGCCGCCTCCGCTGCCGCTTCGCGCACCTCGGCGCGGTCCGCGAGGCCGAGGTAGTTGTTGGAGCAGAGCAGGAGGACCGCGCGGCCGTCGAGCGTGACGCTCGGCCCCTGGGCCCCCTCGATCAGTCGCAGGCGCCGGTAGAGCCCGCCCTCGCGGAGCTCCTCGAGCCGCTCAGCTACGTCAGTCACGCCGCCTGTGGGTAACGGGGCGGCTTCTTCGCCTTCTTGACCACCCGCAGCTGGGTCGAAGGGTCCCAGAAGTTCGCCTCTTGCTGGCTGTCGACGAGCTCGTCGATCGGCGTCGCCGGCGCCTCGCCCTCGAGCCAGCCAGAGCGGTTGTCGGGACGCGGGTTGGAGCCGTTGTCGGGTTGGCGGGCGACGTTGAGGCCGAGCTCTTCGAACATCGCCCGGTCCTCGGCCGGCTCGGCGCCGAGCGTGGTGAGGAAGTTGCCCATCATCACCCCGTTGAGGCCGGCCTTCACCGCCAGCTTGTGCATCGATCCGAGGTTCTCGACCCGGCCTCCGCAGAGGCGGAAGAGGGCGCCGGGGATGATCAGGCGGAAGATCGCGATCCACTTCACGACCTCCCATGGGTCCATCACCTCGCGGTCGCCGAATTTCGTCCCCTCCTTCGGGATCAGGAGGTTGATCGGGACCGAGGTCGGGTTGATCTCGGAGAGCTCGAAGGCCATCTCGACCCGCTGCTCCTCGCTCTCACCGAGGTTGAGGATGCCGCCGACGCAGGTCTCGAGCCCCGCCTCCTTGACCGCCTGGATCGTCCGCAGCCGGCCCTCGTAGCGGACCGTGGTCGAGACCTCCGGGTAGTACGAGCGGGCCGACTCGACGTTGTGGTGGACGCGCTGGACGCCGGCCTCCTTCAGCGCCTTGGCGCGGTCGGCCGACATATGGCCGATCGAGGCGCAGCGCTTGAGGTTGGTCTTCTCGGCGACGAGGCGGGTGCCCTCGAGGATCTTCTCGAAGTCCCGTTTCGAGAGGCCCTGGCCCTGGGTGACCATGCAGAAGCGGTGGGCGCCGGCCGCCTCGGCCGCCTTCGCGTGCTCGAGGATCTGCTCCGGCTCCATCATCGCGTGCATCGGCGTGTCGGCCTCGGCGTAGCGGGACTGGGCGCAGAAGCCGCAGTCCTCAGCGCAGCCGCCCGACTTCGCGTTGACCAGCGAGCACATGTCGGTCGAGTCGCCGAAGTTCTCCTGACGGACCTCCCAGGCGCGTTCGACCAGGGCTTCGATCTCCTCGTGCTCGGTGAGGCGACCGTAGGCGAGGGCTTCCTCGGAGGTGATCAGGGGGGGCATGCGGCGCAGCCTAAGAAGCGGTCCGGACGCATACGATCGGGTGGATGGACCGTACTGTGGCGCGACGTCGAACGGGAGCGGCGGGGATCTTGTCCTGCCTGGCCCTGGTCGCTTTCGCATTCGGGGCTGCGCTTGGCGACAACGGCGGTGAGGCGCGGAAGGAGCCTGGCGTGGCGAGCACCCTGCCGCCGCAGCTGCTCGCGGGCGAGCGGATCGTCGTCGGCATCAGTGGCACCTCGGTCGGCACGGGGCTGGAATCCGCGATCCGCCGGGGGAGGGTCGCCGGCGTCGTCCTCTTCGCCGGCAACTTCCCGACCCGCGCCGCTGGCGCCCGCCTGATCGCGCGGCTGCAGGCGATCCCGCGGCCGCCGAAGCTGCGCGACCCGCTGCTGGTCATGGTCGACCAGGAGGGCGGGCAGGTGAAGCGGCTGAGCGGCGCCCCCACCGCTTCGGCGGCGACGATGGGCGCCCGCGGCGCCGCCTTCAGCCGCGAGCAGGGGAGGCGGACGGCCGCCAACCTGCGCGACGTCGGCGTCAACGTCGACCTGGCGCCGGTCCTCGACGTCGCTCGCCCGGGCGGCGTGATCGCCGAAACCGAACGCGGCTTCGGCTCCAACCCGGTTCGCGTCGCCAACATGGCGGTCGCCTTCGGGGGCGCGCTCCAGGACAGCGGCATCGCCGCCACCGGCAAGCACTTCCCCGGCTTCGGCGCCGCCCGCGAAAACACCGACTTCTCGGTCGAACGGATCGGCCTCTCCAAGCAGGAGCTGCGGCGGGTCGACGAGGCCCCCTACGAGAGCTTCATCACGATGGGAGGCGAGCTGGTGATGCTCAGCACCGCGATCTACCCGGCGTTCTCTCCGGATCCGGCGGCCTTCACCCGCTCGATCGCCACCGGCGAGCTGCGCGGGCGACTCGGCTTCGAAGGCGTGACGATCAGCGACGCCCTCGAAACGCCTGCGGTCGAACATTTCGGCAGCCCGGCGAAAGCCGCGGTCGCGGGAGCGGCAGCCGGCACCGATCTGCTCCTCTATAACCGGCTTGGGACGGCGATGGAGGCGCGGCGCGCCCTGGTGGCGAAGCTCCGCTCCGGGGGCCTGGAACGGGCAGCCTTCGTCGCGGCGGTCGAACGCGTGCTGGCGCTGCGGGCTGAGCTGCCGCTCTAGCGGCCCGGATCGCTCTCGCCGACAGCAGCCGGCTCGAACACCCGCACGCTGTCGCGCCCCTCGTCCTTGGCCGCGTACATCGCCGCGTCGGCATCGGCGACGACGGCAGCCACGCTTGCCCTCTTGTCCTTGCCGAAGAGGGCGATGCCGATGCTGACCGTCAGCGGGTCGAGGCCGTCCTGAGGGTGGTGACGGCGGAGTTCATCGGCAACCCCCTCGGCGGCGATCAGCGCCTCCTCGCGGCTGCAGCGTGGCAGGATCACCGCGAACTCGTCGCCGCCGAGCCGGGCCAGCGAATCGGTTGCCCGCGTCCGCCGGCGCAACGTCTCCGCCACCTCCTTGATGACGCGATCGCCGGCCGGGTGCCCGTGAGAATCGTTGACCTGCTTGAACCGGTCGAGGTCGAGCATCAGCAGGGCGCCGGTGGTGCCGTCGCGACGGCCGCGCGCCAGCGTCGCCGCCAGGTCTTCCTCGAAGCGGCGCCGGTTGCCCAGCCCGGTGAGCGCATCCTGGCCGGCCTGCCGTTCCAGCTCCCGCATCCGCTCGCCGCGGTTCCAGCTGACGACCAGCGAGGCCAGCAGCGCGGCGAGGGCGATGCCGAGGATCCCGATCGCGATCGGCAAGCCGACCGGCGGTCCGCCCGGGTCCTCGAGGACCAGCAACCAGGTGCGGTCGGCGATGTGGATCGGGACCTGGGCGGCGTCCTCGAGGTCTCCAGCCGGCCCAAAGGCCTGCCGGCCCCCCACCCGCAATTGCACCTCGGCGTCCCTTGGGAGGACGGCGAGGGCAGCTGCGGCCACGTCGTCGACGCGAAAGCTGCCGGCGATGAACCCCTTCAGCGCCCGCCGCCGCTCGGCGATGGTTTTCACCGGCGCCCCATCCCGGTAGATCGGCCGGAAGACGTTGATCCCGGTCCCCCCGATCAGCAGCCCCACCAACGGCGTGCCAACGGCCATGCCGGTGTCGCCAGCGCGCCGCAGGACGCGAGCCCGCAGGGGGTCCGAGCCGAGATCGAAGCCGCGGACCTTCTGCGGCTGCTCGAGTTCGCTGGTCCCGAAGGCGACGGGGTAATAGACCGGCCGCGAGCCTGCCCGTTTGAGCAGGGGGCCGACCGCGCGTTCGCGGATTTCCATGCCGTGGCTGCGTTCGAACTCGGCTCGGCGCGCGGCCGCGACCCTGGGCACGTAACCGGCGCCGTGGAGGGCCCCGTCGCCCAGCAGCGAGCGGCCGATCACCCGGAACTCGTGTCGGTTCAGCTTCCCCTGCGTTTGCACGATCGCCGCGGCGGTCGAGAGCTTGCCGACCGACAGCGCGGCGACCGCTTCGGCCTGGTGAGCGGCCCGCGCCGCGTCGTCGCTCTGCACCCGGTCGAAATCGCTCTCGTCGTTGCGGTACACGCCGAGGGCGGCGATTACCGAACCGACCGCGATCGCGGTGACGGCGGCGATGCTGATCCAGAAGCGCGCTCTCATCAGGGGACGGCCGCCAAAGACTCCCACAGATAGAGGCTGGCGAGGCTGCGGTGCGGCCGCCATGGCTCGCCGATCTCCAGCACCCTCGTCGGGGTGGGCATCTCCTCCAGCCCGTACTCGACCTGGATCGCTTTGCGGATCCCGAGGTCGCCGCCGGAGAGGACGTCGGGGCGCTGCAGGTGGAAGAGCAGGAACATCTCGGCGGTCCAGCGGCCGAGGCCGCGGACGGCGACGATCTCCTCGATCACCTGCTCGTCCTCGAGCTGCTCGAGGCGGTCGAGCTCGAGCTCGCCGCTGAGGACGTGACGGGCGAGGTCGCGCACGTATTCGGTCTTGCGGCCGGAGAGGCCGCAACCGCGCAGGCTCTCCTCGCTCGCCTCCAGCAGCTGCTCGGGGCTGGGGGTGGTGCCGCCGAAGAGGTCGAGCACGCGCAGGTAGATCGTCCGCGCCGCTTTGGTGGAGAGCTGCTGGCCGACGATCGCCCGCAGCAGCGCCCCGTAGGCGTCGGCGGGCCGCTCCTCTTTGCGGCGGCGCAGCCGCGTCGCGAGGTCGATCTTCCCGACCCGCTCGACCAACGCTCCCATCGTCGGGTCGGCGGCGGCGAGGGCTTTGCGAGCCTTCGCGCTCACCGCCCCTTCCACCGCGGCAGGCGCTTCTCGGCGAAGGCGCGGATGCCCTCGCGGAAGTCCTCGGATTCGAAGCAGGACTCGCGCAGGGCGACGAGCCCCGCCTCCTGCTGCTCGGTCAGGTCGGCGACTTCGCTCAGCAGGTTGATCGCCCGCTTGTTGCCGCGCATCGAGAGCGGGGCGTTCTCGGCGATCGCCGCCGCCAGGGCGACCGACTCGCGCTCCAGCTCCTCCGCGGCGACGACCTCGTTGACGAGGCCGATCTCCTCGGCCCGGGAGGCGTCGAAGTTGCGGCCGGTGAGGAAGAGCTCCTTCGTTCGCGGCAGGCCGACGACGTCGAGGAACTTGCGCAGCCCGGTGTGGCTGTAGATCAGGCCGAGCTTGGCCGGCGGCATCCCCAGCTTCGCGCCGGCGGCGCAGATTCGCAGGTCGCAGGTGATCGCCAGCTCGAGCCCGCCGCCGAGGCAGTGGCCGTTGATCGCGGCGACGGTTGGCCAGGGGTGCTTGGCGATCGCCTCCATCGCCGCGTGGAAGGGATGGGCGACGAGCGCCTCGGCATCGTGCTCGAAGCTCTCCTCGGGAATCCCGGCGATGTCGTAGCCGGCAGAGAAGAGGGGCGGCGCCCCGGTGAGGAGAACGCAGCGGTTCTCGATCCCGCGATCGAGCTGGGGCAGGACTTCGGCGAGGGCGTCGAGGATCTCGTGGTCGAGGGCGTTGCGCCGCGCCGGGTTGGAGATCGTCAGCCGGGTGACCGCCTCGGCCGGTTGGTCGAGCAGGAGCTTGCCGCCCGCGAGCCGCTCCTCCACCTCGCTACCCCAGCACTACGAGGACGTCGCCTTCGCTGACCGACTGGCCCTCCTCGCAGCGGATCTCCTTGACGACGCCGTCGTCTTCGGCCTCGACCGGGATCTCCATCTTCATCGACTCGAGGATGACGACGGTGTCGCCGTCGGATACCCGGTCGCCTACCGCGACCTCGATTTTCCAGACGTTGCCGGTGATGTGGGCCTCGATGTCTGCCATGGCCGGGGACAATAGCCCGTGGTGCCACCTGAGCCGGGATCAGAAACGAGGGGGGGCGACGCGGGGCTGGCGGCGATCGTCGCCGCCCGCAACGAGGTCGACCGGGTGGGGGAGACGGTGCGGGCGCTGCGGGAGGCCCTCCCCGGGGCCAGGGTCTGGGTCGCCGACGACGCCTCGACGGACGGCACCGCCGAGGCGGCGATGCTGGCCGGGGCGGAGGTGGTGCGGCGCGGGCGCTCCCACGGCAAGGGCGGCAACGTCAGCGCCGCCGCCGAGGCGGCGCTGAGCGTCGAGCCGCCGCCGCGGACCGTGCTCCTCTGCGACGCCGACCTCGGCGCCTCGGCGGCCCGCCTGGCGCCGCTGGTGGCCGCCGTTGAGCAGGGAGAGTGCGACCTCGCCGTGGCCGCCTTCAGCCGGCGCGCGGGCGGCGGCTTCGGTCTCGCTCTGGGGTTCGCCCGCTGGGCGATCAGGCGCCTCTGCGGCGTCGAGACGCAGGCGCCGATCTCCGGTCAGCGCGCGCTCCGCGCCGAGGTTCTGCGAGCGACTCTTCCCTTTGCCAAGCGCTACGGGATGGAGATCGGGATGACCGTCGACGCCGTCCGCGCCGGTTATCGCCTGCGCGAGCACGAGCTGGACCTGGAGCATCGCGCCACCGGCCGGGATTTCAAGGGCTTCCTCCACCGCGCTGGTCAGCTGCGCGACTTCGCCCTAGTGTTCTTCGCTCGATGGCGCGGATGAGGAAGAGGGCTGCTGCTGTTATGGCGCTGGCGTTGGCCTGCCTTCTCCTCACCGCCGCCGCCGACGCCGAGCTGGTCGAGCGGGGGAACCTATTCGTCAAGTTCGACGGCGGCATCGCGCCGACGGCGCTGCCGCGGACGGTGAGGGCTCCGATCGCCGTCCGTGTCGACGGAACGGTGAGGGTGCTCTCCGGGGAGCGGCCGCCCGCGCTGCGCCACATCTCGATCGCGATCAACCGTGGCGGCGTCATCGACACCCGCGGGCTGCCGACCTGCCGGCGCTCGCAGATCGAGCCGGCCACCACGACGCAGGCTCTGGAAGCGTGCCGCTCAGCGCTGGTCGGCGAAGGCAGCTACCTCGGCGCCCTGGCGCTGCCGGAACAGGACCGCTTTCCCCTCAAGGGCCACGTCCTCGCCTTCAACGCCGTGGTCGGGGGGCAGCGGGCGATCCTCGCCCACGTCTACGGCGGCGAGCCGGTGCCGAACAGCCGCATCATCGTCTTCCACATCCACCAGGCGCGCGGCACCTTCGGGACGACTCTCAGCGCCGCTCTGCCAGCCCGGCTCAACCACTCGGGCTACCTGAAGAGGATCAGCCTCAACCTGCGGCGGACCTTCGTCTATCGAGGGCAGAAGCACAGCTACCTGAGCGCCGCCTGCTCGGCCCCGGCCGGGTTCACGAGCGCGACCTTCCCCTTCTCCAAGGTCTCGATGACCTTTGCCGACGGGCGCCGGCTCTCCTCCACTTTGATCCGCACCTGCAGGGTCCAGAAGTAGCCGCGTGATCCTCGCGATTGACCAGGGGACGACCGGAACGACCTGCCTCGTCTTCGACCGCGAGGGCCGAGTCCGCGGCCGCGCCTACTCGGAGTTCGAGCAGTTCTTTCCGCGGCCGGGGTGGGTCGAGCACGACGCGAACGAGATCTGGGAGGTGAGCAGGCGGGTCGGCGCCGAGGCGATTGCCGACGCCGGTGCCGCGGGCTCGGAGCTGGAGGCGATCGGGATCACCAACCAGCGCGAGACGGTTGTCGCCTGGGACCCGCAGACCGGCGAACCGGTCCACCGCGCCCTGGTCTGGCAGGACCGCCGCACGGCGGCGCGCTGCGACGAGCTTAAGGACGCTGGGCATGAGCCGCTGGTGCGCGAACGGACCGGCCTCACCATCGACCCCTACTTCTCCGGAACGAAGATCGAGTGGCTGCTGCGGAACGCCGAGGGGGTGGAGCGGGCGGTCTTCGGGACGATCGATTCCTGGCTGCTGTTCAAGCTCACCGGCCGCCACGCCACCGACTACACGAACGCCTCGCGGACGATGCTGTTCGACATCCACGAGCTGGCCTGGGACGGGGAGCTCTGCGACCTCGTCGGGATCGACCCGGCGCGGCTGCCGGAGCCGCTGCCCTCCGCCTGCGTCTTCGGCACCACCGGCGAGTTCGGCGGCGAGGTGCCGGTGGCGGGGGTTGCGGGGGACCAGCAGGCGGCGCTCTTCGGCCAGGCCTGCCACCGGCCAGGGATGGCGAAGAACACCTACGGGACCGGCAGCTTCGTCCTCCTCAACAGCGGCAACGAGCCGCCGCCGGCGCCGGAGGGGCTCTTGGCGACGGTCGCCGCCGGCAGCGGCGACGAGGTCTCCTACGCGCTCGAGGCGGCGATCTTCGTCACCGGGGCGGCGGTGCAGTGGCTCCGCGACGGGCTCGGGATCATCGAGGAGGCGGGGGAGACCGAGGCGCTTGCCGCCTCGCTCGAGTCCAATGACGGCGTCTACTTCGTCCCCGCGCTCACCGGGCTCGGCTCCCCCCACTGGGACCCCTACGCGCGGGGGACGATCGTCGGCCTCACCCGCGGCAGCGGCCGCGCCCACCTGGCGCGGGCGGCGCTGGAGGCGATCGCTTACGAGACCGTCGACGCGGTGCGGGCGCAGGAGGCCGCCTGCGGCGAGCGGCTCGAGCTGTTGCGGGCGGACGGCGGCGCCACCGTCAACCGCTGGCTGATGCAGTTCCAGGCCGACGTGCTGGGCGCGCCGGTCTCCGTCCCGGAGATCGCCGAGACGACCGCGCTCGGCGCCGCCTACCTGGCCGGGATCGCCACCGGCGCCTGGACCCTGGAGGAGGTGGGGGAGATGTGGCGGGAGGCGGATCGCTACGAGCCGCGGATGGAGGAGGCGCGGCGGCAGGGGCTGCTGGCGGACTGGCGGCGGGCGGTCGAGCGCTCGCGTGGCTGGGCGTGAGGCCACAGGTCTACAAGGACCCGCGCCCGGCGGAGTACTTCACGCAGTTCCACGCGGCGGCTCGCAAGGGTGTCGGTTGGACCTATGCCCTCGCCCGCATCGTCCTCACGATCCCGACGATCCTGATCTACCGGGTGCGGGCGATCGGGGTCGAGAACGTCCCGGAGCGCGGGCCGCTCGTCCTCGCGCCCAACCACTTCAGCCAGATGGACCACTTCTTCGCCGGCGTCTACCTGCGCCGGAAGATTCGCTTCATGGCCAAATCCCAGCTCTTCGGCCCCCCGGTCCTCACCTACATCTACAAGCACGGAGGCGTCTTCCCCGTCCGCCGCGGACAGCACGACGAGGAGGCGATTGAAACCGCTCGCATCCTCCTCGACCAGGGCGAAATGCTGCTCGTCTACGCCGAGGGCGGCCGTTCCCGCTCGGGCGAGCTGGGCCAACCGAAACCGGGGGTGGGCCGCATCGCCCTGGAAACGGGCGCTCCGATCGTCCCTGTCTGCATCCACGGCTCCGAGCGGGTGCGCGGCTGGAAGCGGCTGCGCTTTCCCAAGGTCACGGTCAGGTTCGGCGAGCCGCTCAGCTTCCCGGTCGAGGAGGCCCCGAGCCGCGAGCGCCAGCTAGAGGTCGCGACCGCGATCTTCGGCCGGGTGCGGGAGATGCACGAGGAGCTCTCCCAGGCGAGCCCCGCCTACTCGTAGCGCTGCTCGATCTGGGCGTAGAAGTCCGGATCGTGGCCCGGGGTGACGATCGCGTCGGGGAACTGGCGGCGGAAGAGGCGCAGCTCCTGCAGCGAGCGGCGGTAGTTGTGGGCGTCCTGCGGGCGTGGCGGGCCGTCCTCGGAGCCGTCGAGCTGGGCGAGCAGGTAGACGCAGTCGCCGCCGATCACGAAGTCGCGCTCGGCGAGGCGGCAGATCACCGACATGTGGCCGGCGCTGTGGCCGGGGGTGAAGGCGAGGCGGATCGAGCCGTCGCCGAAGAGGTCGAAGGTGCGGCCGAAGCCGGCGTAAGAGGAGATGTTGGCGCGGTCGAAATCGACCGTCCGGTACTCGAAGGCGTAGTCGAAGTGGGCGCGGCGGTAGCCGTTCTGCAGGGGGCTGGAGCCGTGGGCGGCCGCCCGCCACTCGCTCTCGCTGACGACGAAGGTCGAGTTGGGGAACTCGGAGATCGCCGAGCTGTGATCGAGGTGGAGGTGGGTCATGACCACGACCGGGACCTCGCCCGGCTCGAGGCCGCGTTTGCGCAGTTGCGAGGGCACGTCTTCGCCCGGCGCCAAGGTGAGGTTGACGAAGCGGGTGGCGAGCGAGCCTAAGTTCTCGCCCGGGTCGGTGGCGACCGAGGGGTGAAGGCCGGTGTCGACGAGGATCGCGCCGGCGCTCGGGTGGCGGATCAGGAAGGCGGGGATGGGGATCGAGACCGCGCCCTTGCCGGTCAGGAGCGCCCGCAGCAGCTTCGCGCTGGCCATCCGCCCGCCGGGGCTGACCATCATCGCCCGCGGCCATTCAACATGGCCGGCGATCAGGGGTTCGACGACCACGGCGGCGCCGCGGCTGCCGCCGGCAAGCGGATCGTGCAGGGGGTGCGGTTCGACGCTGACGCTCATCAGGGGGATTCTTGCGGCTCGGTGCGGCTATAGGCTTGGCCGCCGATGGCTGAAACCGACCGTTCGCGGGTGTTCAGGGACGGCCTGCTCGAGCGACAGGTCTGCGTGGTCTCCGGCGCCGGCAGCGGCCTCGGACGCGAGACGGCGCTGGAGCTGGCGCGGCTCGGCGCCACCGTCGTCGCCTGCGGGCGGCGCGAGGAGCCGCTGGTCGAGACCGCCGAGCTGGCCGCGGGCCTGCCGGGATCCTTCGAGCACGAGACGCTCGACATTCGCGAGGAGGAGCCGGTCGGCCGCTTCTTCGACGCCTTGCTCGAGCGCCACGGCCGCCTCGACGTCCTCGTCAACAACGCCGGCGGCCAGTTCCTCAGCCCAGCCGAGGCGATCAGCCCGAAGGGCTTCCGCACCGTGATCGACCTCAACGTCAACGGCACCTGGCTGATGACTCACGCGGCGGCGACCAAGGCGTTCATCCCCCAGGGCGGCGGCAAGGTCCTGAGCATCACCCTCTCGCCGCACAACGGGATGCCGGGGATGGTCCACTCCGGCGCCGCCCGCGCCGCGGTCGAGAACATGATGCGGACGCTGGCGGTGGAGTGGGCGCGGTTCGGGATCAAGACCGTCGCGCTGGCGGCCGGCCAGTTCGCGACCGAGACGCTGCTGACCAAGTATCCGCAGGTGGTGGTCGACAACCTCGAGCGCTCGATCCCGATCGGCCGCGCCGGCCGCCCCGAGGAGATGGCCTGGCTCGTCGCCTACCTCGCCTCCCCCGCCGGCGACTTCTACTCGGGGACGACGATCACGATCGACGGCGCCCGCGACAACTGGGCCGGCCCCTGGCCGCCTGAGCAGATCGCCGACGCGAGCGGCGACCCGATTGCCGAGGAGCGCCGCAAGTGAACTGCATCAACTTTTCTATCCAGCAGGTGGAAAAGTTGATGCAGTTCGGCTAGCGCGGCTCCAGAACGACCAGAGGAATCTCACGGCCGGCACGGGCCTGGTAGGTCCTGTACCCCGAATAAACCGCGACGGCCTTCTCCCAGAGCCGGTCCCGCTCGTCGGCCCTGGCGACGCGGGCGCGGACCGGGCGCCTCTCGTCCTTGATCTGGACCGTGGTCTCAGGATTCGCCTGCAGGTTGTAGAACCAGGCCGGGTTCTTGGGGAAGCCGCCTTTGGAGCCGACGAGGACGACGTTCTCCCCATCCTCGACGTAGATCAGCGGTGCCGTCCGCTTGACCCCGCTCTTGGCGCCGACGTGGTCGAGCAGGAGGATTGGGCCGAGACCCGGGACGTCGTGTCCGAGGCGCCCACCCGTCCTCCGGTAGAGGAACATGTGGGCGCCCGCGACACGGTTGAGGGCGGGCCAGATCCGGTCCGCCAGCTCGAGGTAGCGCGGCGAGCGCCGCGCCTTGCCTGCCTCGCTCAGGTGTACATCCCCCCGAACATGCCGCCGGTGACGTTCAGCACCTGGCCGTGCATGTAGTTGGCCAGCGGCGAGCAGAGGAAAAGGACGGGCCCGGAGGCCTCCTCGGTGGTGGCGGGTCGGCCGAGCGGGATGATCGCCGAGGCCATCTGGCGCATCTGCTCGGGGATGCCGAGCTCGACCTTCTCGCCGCTCGGGGTGGTCATCTCTTCGCCCTGCTCCTTGGCCTGGGTGAGCCGGGTGTCGACGAAGCCGAAAGCGACGGCGTTGACGTTGATCTTGAACTGGCCCCACTCCTTGGCCAGCGTTTTCGTCAGCCCGACAACGCCCATCTTCGCGGCCGAGTAGTTGACCTGGCCGGCGTTGCCCATCATCCCCGAGGTCGAGGAGACATTGACGATCTTGCGGAAGACCTCTTTGCCCTCGTTGCGCTCGGCCTTCGCCGCCTCGCGCCAGGTCGGGGCGAGCGCCCGGGCGACCCGGAAGGGGACGATCGTGTGGATGTCGAGCATCGCCTGGAACTGCTCGTCGCTCATCTTGTGGGCGACGCCGTCCCAGGTGTAGCCGGCGTTGTTGACGACGATGTCGACCGAGCCGAAGGCGTCGTTGGCGGCCTTGACCAGATCGTCGGCGGCGCCGGTCTCGGTCAGGTCGCCGGCGAAGACCGCCGTCTCGCCGTTGATCTCGCTCGCCGTCTGCTCGGCGACGTCGGCGTCGAGGTCGTTGATCAGCACCTTCGCGCCCTCGCTGACGAACAGCTCCGCGGTGGCGCGGCCGATGCCACGCGCCGAACCCGTGACGATCGCGGCTTTCCCATCCAGAAGTCCCATTTACTCCGCCTCTCCTTCGATTCGTAGGAAGTCGGGCGGGGAGGCTACCGGGAACCGGCGGTCCTGGTTGATCGGCCAGTCGGGCGCCGGCTTGGTTCAGCCGAGACGGATGCCGCCGTCCTCGGTCACGGTCCAGCGCGGGTTGTGGGCGACCTCCCACGGGTGGCCGTCGGGGTCGACGAAGACGCCGCTGTAGCCGCCCCAGAAGGTTTCGGCCGGCTCGCGGCCGATTCGGGCGCCGGCGGCACGGGCTTCCTCGATCACGGCATCGACCTCCTCGGGGGAGCCGAAGTTGAGCGCCAGGGTGACGCCGCCCCAGCCGCCGCCGTCCTCGACGCAGCTGTCCTCAGCCAGCCGTCCCCGGTCCCAGAGGGCCACGACCATCTCGCCGGCCTGGAAGAAGACGACATCGTCGTCGGGCCCGGCCCCAGTCGCCCAGCCGATCGCTTCGTAGAAGCGCCGGGCCCGGGCGAGGTCCGCGACCCCGAGGGTGATCAGGTTGACCCGCTGCTTCATCGCGCCCCCGCCGTCTCGCCGCGGCGCTCGAGGTAGGCGTCGAGGGCCTCGGTCTGGTGGGTGTCCTCGTAGACCTCGTAAGCGCGCATCTTCCCCCAGGCCAGGTGCCCCCAGATCACGTAGCGGTTGTCGTAGACCCGCCCCTCGGCGGGGTCATCGAGGTGGATGTGGCCGCGCACGCAGATCGTCTGGCGCCAGGGAAAGCCCTTGAGGACGACCTCGTCAGGGTAGATCTGCAGCCCCAGCGAGGCGAAGCGCTCGAGCCACTGCGTCAGCTCGCGCTTGTTGCTGGCGCCGGGAGCGAACGAGCTGTCGCCCGGAAAGGTGAAGCGAACGTCCTCCGCGTACATCCTCACGGTCGGCGATGGATCGCCTTCCCTCAACCTCCGCATGTTGTGGGCGATCAGCTTGCCTGCCAGCCACGAGAGCATCGGCGCCTCCTTGCGTTGGGGAAGTCCCAAAGTAGCGCGGGCCCCTCGTCTGGGGGAGCCGCCGTGGCTTATGTGGCGCATGCACGATGCGACACCGTGTCCAGTAAGGCAAAATCGAGAGTGATGACAATCCTCGTCGCCTACGCCTCCAAGCGCGGCTCGACCGCGGAGATCGCCGAGACGATCGCCGCCACCCTGCGCCGGCAGGGGCTGGGCGTCTGTCTCGAGCGGGCCGAAGACGTCCAGAGCCTCGACCGCTACGACGCGGTCGTCCTCGGCAGCGCCGTCTACATGAAGCGCTGGCGCGGCGACGCCCGCCATTTCCTCAAGAAGCACCGCAAGGCGCTCCGCCAAACGCCCTTCTGGGTCTTCAGCTCCGGCCCGGTGGGCGACCCCTCGAACGACAACCCCGAGTGGGCCGAGCCGCCGCAGATCGTCGAGAAGGTCGGGGAGCTGGGGGGTAAGGGGCATGTGGTCTTCGGCGGCTGCCTGCCGGCGGAGCCGCAGAGCTTCATGGAGAAGGCGCTGGTCGAGGGGACCCCCCGGGAGTTCCGTGACCGCCGCGACTGGGCCGAGATCCGCGCGTGGGCGCACGCGATCGCCAACGCCCTGGTCGCGGTTCCCTCCTAGCCGGCGCGCCCACAGCCCCGCTCGGCGAGCGCGGGTCGGAGCAGTTGGATCGACTTTCTCTCCCAAAATTGGGCAAAACGCGTGTGATCTTCAAGTCTCCGTTTTGTTAGCCGATACACATGTTTAATATGCCCGCGATGCTCTTGCCCCCCGGCCGCAGGTTGCTGGTCGGCGTCCTCGCGGTAGCGGCCCTTCTGGCGCTGCCGGCCGCCGCCACGTCTGTCTCCAAGATCGTCATCTTCGGCTCCCACCAGGGATCGACGCTGCGGCTGCACCCGCGCGGCCACAACAAGCTCGTGGTCAAGGGCAACCTGGCTCACCGCCACCCCCGGGGCTGCCACTTCACCCGCGACCACCGCAAGGCCGTCTGCTCGCTGCGCGGCGTGGGGGCGATCGAAGTGAGGATGGGGCCGAAGGGGGACAAGGTCAAGGTGACGAAGACCCTGCCCCTGCCACTGGTCGTCCACCTCGGCCGCGGCTCCGACAAGTTCATCGGCAAAGGCGAGCGGGACATCTGCTTCTCGGAAGGCTCGCGCCGCAACCGCTGCATCGGCGGCGGCAACAACGACGTCTGCATCACCGGCAACCGCAACAGCGACTGTGTCGGCGGTGGCGGCAACGACTTCTGCCACCACGGCGCCGGCAGCGACGGCTGCTGGGGCGGCAGCGGCAGCGACATCTGCATCATGGGACCCGGCCAGGACGGCTGCCACGGCGGCCGCGGCAACGACCGCCTATACGGCGGCCGCGCCGCCGACCAGCTCTACGGCGGCGCCGGCTACGACTACTGCAACGGCCAGCGCGGCTGGGGCAGGGACCACGGCTGCAACACTGGCCCAAGACGCTGACTCCATGGTGGTTGGGGTGACGCAGATTCTTGCGCGGTCCTTTGAAAATTCAGCTCAATTCCTGAAAGAACGAGCTGACGATTTTGACTTCCTCGATCCGCCGCTCCTCGGTACGCACGCCGAGTTGGTGCTCCTTCAGCAGGATGCACAGTTGCTCTCCGTCGATTAAATCGATTAGAGGTGCTCCATCTCGAGCGGCCTCAGCGCGGGCTTCTCGCGTGAAAGCACCAGTGGTGATCAACAAACCCTTGTCTCCCCGTCCGGCCATTGCTCCCCGGAAATCTCTCACCTTGTCGGGGCCTACAGTTCCCTTGTAGCGCTTGCACTGAAAGAACACAGGGAAGCTGACCAACGACGGCCGATACAGGCCGACGCCGTCAATTCCACCGTCGCCGCTTCGACCCATGACGGTCGTGTTGATGAAGCCAGCTGCACGTAAAAGCCGCTGAGCTAGTCGCTCGAACCCAGCAGGGGACATATCCAGCATTTGTGCCAGCAGAACCTCTTTCCAGTCCTCCTCTTCGCTCTCTTCGTCGGCGTCCGAATCATCTTTGACCGCGACTGCTTCTTCTTTCTTGCGTCTCCTCTCGGAACGCCGTTCCGCTAGGTAGTCCTGAAAGAGAGGCTCTATCTGGTCTTGGGATAATTCACGTCCCAGCGGGGTGGTCTCCCAGATGCCCCGCCCTGCGCTGGCGAGCGCGCCAATCTTTTTTAGATAGGTTCGAGTCCAAGCGAGCCGGTACTCCAACTCGGTCCTGGGGCCTTCGTTGTGAAGAACGGCTAACTGTTCGTCAGAGAATCCCTCACGTTCGATCACCCGCTCATCGATCTCATCGAGCCGAGCTGATTGCCCTAACTCCCGAACCGCGCACAGGGTCGTCCAGAGCAGCTCGCTGTACCGCGGAATGTATGGATCCTTCGACAAGTAGGAGCAGAAGTTAGTACAGAACCACTCCTGTACCCAGCTCCAGCCCCTAGCTACAACCCCATCGTCTTGCCGATGATCTCTTTCATGATCTCGTCGGTGCCGCCACCGATCGGGCCTAGGCGGGCGTCGCGGACGGCTCGCTCGATGCCGTACTCGCGCATGTAGCCGTAGCCGCCGTGGATTTGGAGGGCCTGGTCGGCGATGTCGAGGACGGCGCGCTGGGTGATCAGCTTTGCCATCGAGACCTCTTGGATGCAGTCCTGGCCTTCGTGGAAGAGGCGGAGGGCGTTGTAGGTGAGGGCGCGGGAGGCTTCGGCGCGGGTGGCCATCTCGGCCACCTGGTGGCGGATGGCCTGGAATTTGCCGATTGGGCGGCCAAAGGCCTCTCGGTCTTGCGCATAGGCGACCGTCGTCTCGATCAGGCGCTGCATCGCGCCGACGGCGCCGATCGCCATCAGCAGCCGCTCCCAGGCGAAGTTGGCCATGATCAGCTTGAAGCCACCGTTCTCCTCGCCCAGCAGGTTCTCGGCCGGGACCTCGACGTCTGAGAAGGAGATTTCGCCGGTGTCGGAGGAATGCCAGCCCATCTTCTCCAGCTTGCGGCTGACCTCGTAACCGGGCATCTCGCGCTCGAGGACGAGGAAGGAGATGCCGCCATGGCCGCCTGCCTCGCTCGTCTTGCAGGCGCAGACGAGGAAATCGGCGCGGACGCCGTTGGTGATGAAGGTCTTGGCGCCGTTGACGACGTAGGCATCGCCGTGGCGCTTGGCGGTGGTGGAGAGGGAGGCGACATCGGAGCCGGCGCCGGGCTCGGTGATCCCGAGGGCGCCGATCTTCTCGCCGGCGATCCCGGCGGGCAGCCAGCGCTGCTTCTGTTCCTCGGTGCCGAACTTGAAGATCGGCGGCATCGCGATCGAGGCATGGGCGTTGAGTCCGGCGGCGACGCCGCCGGAGCCGCCTGAGCGCGCCAGCTCCTCGACCCAGACCGCATCATGGAGGTGCGTGCCGCCCTGGCCGCCGAGCTCCTCCGGGAACTTAAGGCCGAGGAAGCCGAGCTCGGCGCAGCGGCCGAACAGCTCGCGGGGGAATTCCCGCGCCGCCTCCCACTCGTCGACGTGGGGCGCGATCTCCTTGGCGACGAAGCGGGCGACGGTCTGCCGCAGCTCCTCGTGCTCCTCGCCGAAGGGCGGTAGCGTGGCGCGGGCTCCGCTGTCCTTGACGACCGTCACCCCGCCTCCTCGTCGGTGACGCCGTCCTCGACCGCCCGCGCGGGCGGCTGCCAGTCCGCGAGCATGGTGTAGCCGCGGCCCCTGTGGTCGAAGCCGAGCAGGTCGCCCTGCGGGTTCTTCTTGCCGCCGTGGTGGTAGGCCCGCACCTCGGCGATCCTGCCGTCGCGGATCAGGAAGAACTCGGCGCCGCGGTCGAGCCGTCGCTCGTCCTTCTCGGGATCGCGCCAGGTCATCGTCCACTCGATCGCCACCTGGTCGCCGTTCTCGACCAGGTTCTCGATGAACCACTGGGCGTCGATGTGCTCGACCCCGAAGGCGGCATAACGACCGATCGCCTCGGCGCCCTCGTGCGGGCCGAGGCGCGTGTAGTAGTGCGTCGCGTCCTCGGTGAAGTGCGCCGAGACCGCCTCGGCGCTTCCTTTGTTCAGGTCCTCGTAGTAGGCGCGGACGCGCTCGGTTCCGGTCATGACACAAAGCTGTTGCTATAAATTTGCAGACAACGCATTTCTCGTGCGACTTTTCTTGTTAGCGTGGAGATATGGAGCGAACGATGTGGACGGACGAGCGACTCGATGATCTGGCGCGCAAGATGGACGACGGCTTCAATCGAGTCGATGCCGACATGCGCGAGCTTCGGGGCGACATTCGCGAGGTGCGCGCGCTCATGCTCCAGCTCTGGGGCTCGACGATCGTCGGCTGTCTCGGCATAATCGCCACGCTCATGGCGACGCACTAACGCCTACAGCCCGTAGCTCCGCCCGATCACGTCGAGCATCACCTCGTCGGTGCCGGCGCCGATGCGGTTGAGGCGGACGTCGCGGTAGGCGCGCTCGATCTCGTACTCCTTCATGTAGCCGTAGCCGCCGAGGATCTGGATGCACTCGTCGGCCACCTCGCAGCCGACGCGGGAGGCGAAGAGCTTGGCCATCGTGATCTCGCGCACCGGGTACTCGCCGTTGGCGAAACGCCAGGCCGTGGCGTAGGTGAATTGCTTCGCGGCCTCGGTCTTGGTTGCCATCTCGGCGAACTTGTGGCGGATCGCCTGGAACTTGCCGATCGGCCGGCCGAAGGCTTCGCGGTCCTTCGCGTACTCGAGGGTCTTCTCGATCATCCGTTCACAGCCCGCATGGGAGCCGGCGGCGGCGACCAGCCGCTCACCCTGGAGCTCCCAGGCGATGTGGTAGAAGCCCTTGCCGACCTCGCCCAGCACGGCGTCGGCGGGGACGCGGACGTCTTCGAAGGCGAGTTCGCCCGTGTCGGAGGAGTGCATCCCCATCTTCTCCAGCTCTGCCGAGACGCTGAAGCCCGGGACCTTCTCGCCGTTCTCGTCGCGCAGGTCGACGATGAAGAGGGTGATGCCGGCGTGGCGCTCGCCCGGGTCGGTCTTGCAGACGAGGACGATGAAGTCCGCCCGCGGGCCGTTGGTGATGAAGGTCTTTGAGCCGTTGATGACGTACTCGTCGCCGTCGCGGAGCGCGGTGGTGCGGATGCCGGCGACGTCGGAGCCGGCGCCGGGCTCGGTGATCCCGAGGGCGCCGACCTTTTCGCCCTTCAGGCCCGGTTCGAGGTACTTGCGCTTCTGCTCCTCGGTGCCCAGCAGGTGGATGGGGGGGAGGACCATGTCGCTCTGCACCGCGAAGCCCATGTTGGTGCCGCCGGAGCCGGAGTAGCTCATGCACTCGGCGCGGACCAGGGAGTAGAAGTAGTCGCCGCCCTGGCCGCCGTACTCCTCCGGAAAGCAGAGGCCGAGGAATCCGAGCTCGCCTGCCCGTTCCATCGCCGAGGTCGGCCAGTAGGTGTCCTCCCACTCGTTGCGGTGGGGCCAGAGCTCCTTTTTCACCCACGACTCCATCGACTCGCGCAGGTCTTCGTGCTCCTGGCTGAAGATGAAGTGCTTGCGCCCGGCTGCGTGGTCGGGCTTGATGACGCTGGAGCCGTTGGTTGCGGTGGCCACTGTCTCTCTCCTCCTCGGTTCGCCGGGACTCCTGCGCCCCGATGCGAAGTGGACAGTAGCACTTCCCACTTTCGCTAATGCTATGGTCCCGCTCCATGAGCCAGGGAGATGCTTGGAGCGGCGAGAAGGTCGCCTACGAGGTCGCGGACGGCGTTGCCACGGTGACGCTGAACGACCCCGAGAAGCGAAACATGCTCTCCGGCCAGATGTTGGGCGAGCTGGTCGAGGCGATGAAGCTGGCAAAAGCCTCCGACGAGGTGCGCGCGGTGGTGCTGACCGGGGCGGGGGAGAAGGTCTTCTGCGCCGGCGCAGACCTCGGCGGCTTCGCGGCCGACGCGCCGCTGGTTGCCAAACACTTCGCCTCCGACCTCTTCCTCGAGTTCTTCCGGCTGATGCCGCGGCTCGGCAAGCCCTCGCTGTGCGCCGCCAACGGCCACGTGCTCGCCGGTGGCATGGGCCTGGCGCTCTCCTGCGACCTCGTGATCGCCAAAGAGGGCGCGACCTTCGGCACCCCCGAGATCAACGTCGGCGCCTTCCCCTACATGATCATGTCGATCATCTACCGCAACGTCCCGCGCAAGAAGGTCAACGAGATGATGCTTTTGGGCGAGCGGCTCTCGGCCGAGCAGGCGGTGGAGCACGGGCTCGCCAATAAGGTCGTGCCGGCGGGGGAGTTCGACGCGGCGGTCTCCGAGTGGGCGACGATGCTCGCTTCGAAGAGCCCGGTGCTGATGCGGCTGGGGCACGACGCGATGTACCGCCAGCAGGACATGGCGCTCGACGACGCGCTCGAGTTCCTGCGCTCGCAGCTCTCGCTCACCTTCACCACCGAGGACATAGTCGAGGGGGTCACCGCCTTCTTCGAGAAACGCGACCCGCAGTGGAAAGGACGCTGAGCCGCCGTGGCGACCGAGGAGAAACCCCAGAACCTGCTGCCGGGCACCGCCCCGCTCAGCGCCCTCACCGAGCAGCTGCACGCCCGCCGCGAGAAGGCGAAGCTCGGTGGCGGCGAGGCGAAGATCGCCAAGCAGCACGAGCGCGGCAAGCTCACCGCCCGCGAGCGGATCGACCTCCTGGTCGACGAGGGGACCTTCGTCGAGATGGGCATCCACGGCCGCCCGCACTTCGCCCAGCGGGCGATGGACGGCGTTGAGGCGCCGGCCGACGGCGTCGTCACCGGCTGGGGGGACGTCGACGGGCGCTCCTGCTGCATCGCCGCCTACGACTTCACGGTGATGGCCGGCTCGATGGGGATGACCGGTGAGCTCAAGGTCACGCGCCTGCGCGAGATGGCGCTGCAGAAGCGGATGCCGTTCGTCTGGCTGCTCGACTCGGCCGGCGCCCGCATCCAGGAGGCGACGGGCTCGCTCTTCGCCGGCTCCGGACACCTCTTCCGCGAGGAGGTCGAAATGTCGGGGGTGATCCCGATGGTGGCGGCGATGATGGGTCCCTGCGCCGCCGGCACCGCCTATATCCCGGCGCTCTCGGACTTCGTGCCGATGGTCTCCGGCCAGGGCGCGATGGCGCTCGCCGGCCCGCACCTGACCAAAGCCGTCACCGGCGAGGAGATCTCGATGGAGGAGCTCGGCGGGGCCAAGGTCCACTGCCGCAAATCGGGGGTCGGCGACCTCGAGGTGGCCGACGACGAGGAGTGCGTCGCCGCGGTCAAGAAGTACCTCTCCTACTTCCCCGCCAACTGCGAGGAGCGGCCGCCGATCGCTGACGTCGGCGACCCGGTCGAGCGGGCCTCCGAGAAGCTGATGGAGATCGTCCCTGAGTCCTCGCGGCAGCCCTACGACATGTACGACGTGATTCGGGAGATCGTCGACGACGGCGACTGGTTCGACCTGAAGCCGAAGTTCGCCAAGAACGTGATCACCTGCTTTGCCCGCTTCGGCGGCCAGCCGGCGGGGATCGTCGCCAACCAGCCGAAGCAGTTGGCCGGCACCCTCGACAACGACTCGGCTGACAAGGCGGCCCGCTTCATCAACCTCTGCGACGCCTTCAACATCCCGCTCGTCTTCCTCCAGGACGTCCCCGGCTTCATGGTCGGCTCGAAGGTCGAGCACGCCGGGATCATCCGCCACGGGGCGAAGATGCTCTACGCGGTCAGCCGCGCCACCGTGCCGAAGGTGACCGTGGTCGTCCGCAAGGCCTACGGCGCCGGCTACTACGTGATGTGCGGCAAGGCCTACGAGCCCGACCTCATCGTCGCCTGGCCAGGAGCCGAGATCTCGGTGATGGGGGCCGAGGGCGCGGTCGAAATCATCGGCCGCGGCGCGATCGAGGCCTCCGACGACCCGGAGGCGACCCGCGAGGCGATGCTGAACGCGGTCCGCCAGAACATCGACCCCTATATCGCCGCCGGCAACGCGGTGATCGACGACATCATCGACCCGCGAGAGACGCGGCCGACGATCGCCAAGGCGCTGCGGATGGCAAGGAACAAGCACGTCGAGAAGCCGCGCAAACGGCATGGGGTGATGCCCGTATGAAGCGGTGTTCCTTTTGCCCGCTATGCGGACAGAAAGCACACCGCAAGGAGGCTCGATGAGCTCGTTCGACGACCCGGTGATCATCAGCTGCTCGATCAGCGGTGTGATCGCCAACCGCGACCAGTGCCCTGCGATCCCCTACACGCCGGAGGAGTACGCGGCGGAGGCACGGCAGGCGGTCGACGAGGGCGCCTCGCAGATCCACATTCACGCCCGCAAACCCGATGGCACGCCCTCCTACGAGGTCGAGGACTTCCGCGCGATCACCGAGGCGATCCTGGCCGAGGTCGGCGACGTGATCGTCAACTACTCGACCGGGGCGATCGGGATCCCGATCGAGAAGCGAATCGAGTACCTGCGCGCCTGCCGACCCGACGTCGCGGCGCTGAACATGAGCTCGATGAACTACGCGAAGTACTCGCGGCGGCGCCAGGACTTCGTCTTCAAGGCCGTCTTCGAGAACAGCTTCGACACGATCATCGAGTTCCTCACCGCGATGAAAGAGCTGGGGATCAAGCCCGAGCACGAGTGCTTCGACTCCGGCCACGTCGCCAACCTCGACCCGCTGATCGACATGGGCCTGCTGGAGCCGCCGCTGCAGATCTCGCTGGTGATGGGGGTGACCGGCGGCATCCGGCCGACGCCGCGCAACGTCACCCTGATGTCCGACCAGATCCCCGGCGGTCCCGAGGGTCAGAACCAGTGGCAGGTGATCGGCATCTCCCGCGACCAGTGGAAGCTGCTCGCCTCCTCGCTGGTGCTCGGCGGCAACGTCCGCGCCGGGGTCGAGGACAACCTCTACCTGCCGAACGGCGAGATGTGCAGGTCCAATGGCGAGTTGATCGCCAAGGCGCGCCAGATGGCAGAGGACATCGGCCGGCGCGTGGCCAGCGTCGCCGAGGCGCGGGAGCTGCTGGGGGTCCCGAAGCGTGAGCGCGCTGCCACTTAGCGACGTCAGGGTTCTCGACCTCACTCGGCTCTTGCCGGGTGGCTTCTGCTCGCTGCTGCTCGCCGACCTCGGCGCCGAGGTGCTGAAGGTCGAGGACACCGGCATGGGCGACTACATCCGCTGGGCGCCGCCCTACTACGGCTCCGAGGAGCAGCAGGCGCTCGGCACCCGCTCCTCGCTCTACCTCTCGCTCAACCGCGGCAAGCGCTCGGTCCGGCTCGACCTCAAGAACGAGCAGGGACGGGAAGCGCTGCTGCGGCTGGTCGCCGACCACGATGTCGTCCTCGACGGCTTCCGCCCCGGCGTGCTCGACCGGCTGGGGGTCGGTTACGAGCGGATGCGCGAGGCCAACCCGCGGCTCGTCTTCTGCGCGATCACCGGTTACGGCCAGGACGGCCCCTACGCGCAGCGCGCCGGCCACGACATGAACTACCTCGGCCTCGTCGGCCTGCTCGGCCTGACCGGAGCAAAGCACGGGCCGCCGGTGCAGTCGGCGGGGCAGATCGCCGACCTCGGCGGCGGCGCGCTGATGGCCGCCTTCGGGGTGATGGCGGCGCTGCACGAGCGCGAGCGCTCTGGCGAGGGCCAAATGGTCGACGTCTCGATGGCCGACGGAGCCCTCTCCTGGCTGGCGATGGTCGCCGGCCGCTACTTCTGCGACGAGGAGGTGCCGCATAGGGGTGAGCAGCAGCTAGCCGGCGGGCTCGTCTGTTACCTGCCTTACGAGGCCGCCGACGGCTGGGTCACCTGCGGGGCCCTCGAGCCGAAGTTCTGGGCCGCCCTCTGCAATGGCGTCGGCCGTCCCGACTTGATCGAGAAGCAGTTCGAGGCGCCGGGTTCTGAGGCCTGGGAGCAGGTGGCGGAGGTCTTCGGCTCCCGCACCCGCGAGGAATGGAAGGCGTTCAACGACGAGCACGACTGCTGCATCGAGCCGGTCCTCGATCTCGACGAGGCGCTCGGCTCCGAGCTGGTGCGAGGGCGGGGGATGGTCACCGAGATCCAGCAGCCGGAGCTGGGGACCGTCCGCCAGCTCGGCAACCCGGTGAAGCTGAGCCGCACCCCCGCCGACCCGACCCGGCCCGCCCCAGCCTTCGGCGAGCACACCGACGAGGTGCTGGCGGAGGCCGGCTACTCGGCCGAGGAGATCGAGGCGATGAAAGCGTCGGGCGCCGCCGCCGGTCCAGCCGCCGAGCCGCAGGGAGAGTTCCGCGCATGAGCTCCCCAGATACCCAACAAACCAATGGCGACCTGCTGCGCATGCGCGAGCTCGCCGCGGCCTCCGGGGTGCCGGCGCCGACGATCAAGCACTACCTGCGCGAGGGGCTGCTGCCCGAGCCGGTGAAGACCAGCCGCAACATGGCCTACTACCCGCCCGAGTTCGTCGATCGGATCAAGCTGATCAAGCGCCTCCAGGAAGAGCGGTTCATGCCGCTGAAGGCGATCAAGAACGTCCTCGACGAGGACCCCGATCGCGCCAGGGCGATGCTAGAGCTCGGCGATCAAATCCTCGACCGCGCCCTCGCCGGCGAGCGCTCCCGCACCAGCGCCGCCGAGGTCCGCAAGCGTTACGGCATGCCCAAGGAGGTGCTCGACCGTCTCGCCGAGATCGACGTGCTGACCCCTAACAGCCGCGGCTACACCCCTTCAGACGTGACGATCATCGAGGCGATCAGCCGTTTCCGCGCCGGCGGCTACGACGAGCAGATCGGCTTCACCGTCTACGACACCCTCCGCTACAAGGCCGCCCTGGAAGAGCTGGTCCGCCAGGAGGTCGACGTGGTGATGGAGCGCCTCGCCGGGGAGGTGCCGCCGGAGCGGGTGGTGGAGCTGCTCGAAGCCGGCGCCCAGCCGCTGAAGGACTTCATCGCCGCCCTCCACACCAAGCTGATGGTGGCCGAGCTGGAGCGCCGGCGCTAATTAGTAGCTAATAGGCGCCGCGGGTCCGTACGCCTAGCCCGCCCCCTCGACCCTCCAGCGCCTCGCGTTCGGCGGCCAAATCGATCATCAGCGTCTCGGCGCCGGTCTCCCGGGCCACCCGTTCGGCCTCGGTCAGCGCCTCGGGCGCGCCGGGCCGACCGGCGGCTTTCAGCGCTCGCGTCAGCGCCAGCATCGCCGCTGGGTAGGTCCAGAGCAACCCTCGCGAGCGCGAGGTCTCGGCGGCCCATTCCGCCGCCTCGATCGCCTCCTCGACCCGGCCCACCTCGCGCAGCGCCTGGGAGCGCAGGTGCGCTCGCCAGGACGCCATCTCGCCGCCGTCGTCCATCGTCTCGCGGTAGAGACGCTCTGACTCTTCGATCGACTCGAGCGCCCCCTCCGGGTCGCCGCTGTTCAGCTGCGTCCACGACAGGTTGGAGAGGGCAAGGCTGCGCGAGAAGACGTCGCCGAGCTTTTCGGTCAGCTCGACGTTGCGGCGGGCTAGCGCCAGCCCCGCTTCGGACTCGCCGCGCATGGCCAGCAGCCCGGCCTGGTTGCTGCGGATCCAGCTGGCGGTCTCGGGGTCGTCCTCGGCGAGCGCGATTCGCAGGGCTCGGTCGAACAGCTCTTCGGCCTCGTCGAATTGGACCCGCTCCCGGGCCACCATCCCCTTGCCCATCAGCCCCCAGGCGATCGGGCTGCCGAGGATGATGTTGGCGCCGATCGCGCCGTCGTCGCCAACCAGCTCCAGCACTTCATCGAGCGCCGCCTCGAAGCCGGCGAAATCGCCGGTCATCAGGTAGGCGAAGGCGCCCGCGCAGCGGATCGCCACCCGCAGATGGGGGTCGCCGGCGCGGTCGGCCAGCTCGACCGACTCGCGGACCGCCGCGATCCAGCTCTCGGCGAAGTGGTCGAGGCCGGGGCGGACCGCCGTCGCCACCCGCAGCAGCGCCAGCGAATGCAGGTCCCCGCGCCGGGTGGCGATCTCCTCCGCCTCGGCGGCGAGCCGGTTCTGCTCCTCGCGGTCCATCCCCACCCGGAAGGCGTAGGTCAGCTGCTGCAGCCGGGAGTGGATCGCCAGCGCGGCGACCTCCTCGTTCTCGTCCAGGCCCTCGACCAGCTCCATCACGTCGTGCCACAGCCGCAGCGCGTCGCGGGGGCGGCTGTGCCCGGCCCAGTAGGCGGCGCGGGCCGACCAGCGCGCCGCCTCCAGGGGCTCGCCGCCCTGCCGCAGGTGGTCGGCGATCAACGCCGCCAGCTCCTCGTGGCGGTCGGGTGGGTTCAGCTCGATCAGCGCCCACGCGGCTTTGGCGTGAGTGGCGGCGCGCTGCTCGCCCAGCTGGGTGCCGTAGGCGACCTCGCGCGTCAGCGGATGGCGGAAGGCGAGCAGGCGCTGCGGGTAGATCTCGGCTTCGTAAAGGAAGCCACCCCCGATCAGCTCGCGCAACGCCGCCTCCATCGCCTCCTCCTCGAGCCCCGCTCCCATGCCGAGCGCCTCGACGCTGACCTCCTTGCCGAGGACGGAGGCGACCTGCAGCAGCTGCTTGGAGCCGGCGCCGAGCCGGTCGATCCGGGCCGCCAGCACCGCCTGCACCGTGACCGGCACCCGAGCGTCCTCGATTGGGCGCGCCAGCCGATAGTCGCCCCGCTCCCCCTCCAGATGGCGGGACTCCGCCAGCTCGCGGACGATCTCCTCGATGAAGAAGGGATTGCCTCCGGTGCGCTCGTGGATCGGCTCGTCGAGGCCGTCCAGCGAGGGGTCCTCGCCGGCCAGGTCGCGCAGCAGCTCGCGGGTGTCCTCTCGCCGCAGCGGCGCCAGCTCGAGCGCCTGCCAGCAGTCGTTGTCGTGCCATAGCGGCGTGTGCTCGGGCCGGTAGTTGGCGAGCACCAGGGTGCGGGTCCCGCCAAAGCCCTCGATCAAACCGTGGAGCATCGCCTGGCTTCCCTCGTCCACCCAGTGCAGATCCTCGAAGACGAGCATCAGCGTCTTCTTCCGGGACGGGTTGCCGACGAGGCGGCAGAGGACCTCACCGAGCGAGCGCTGCCGCGCCTCCGGGCTCATCTGCGGGGCCGGGCGGTCAGGGTCGGGGACGCCGAGGAAGTCGAAGAGCAGCGGCAGGTCGTCGGCGAAGGAGGCATCGAGGAGCAGCGCCCGCCCCGCGATCTTCTCCCGCGCCAGCTGCTCGGGGTCGTTTTCGCCGATCCCGAAGAAGGCGCGGAGCATCTGCAGGATCGGCATGAACGGAATCGACTTGCCGTGCGCCTGCCCCTGCGCCTCGAAGATCTCGGTCCCGTCGCTGCGGCAGCGCTCGACGAACTCGTGGTAGAGGCGGCTCTTGCCGATCCCGGGCTCGGCGACGACGCCGATCGCGCTCGCTCCGCCCTCGTTTGCCCGCCGCAGCGCCTCCTGCAGCCGCTCCATCTCGCGCTCGCGGCCGACGAAGCGGGAGAAGCCGCGCTCGCGGGCGAGGTCGAGGCGATTGCGCGCCTGTCCGACGCCGGCGAGCTCGAAGACCTGGACCGGCTTGCTCGCGCCCTTGATCTCGAACTCCCCGAGGTCGCGCAGGTCGAGGAACCCGCGGGCGAGGCTCGCGGTGTGCTCGGTCAGGTAGGCCTTGCCGGGCTCGGCTAGAGCCTCCATCCGCTGCGCCAGCCCGACCGTGTGGCCGATCGCGGTGTAGGAGCCTTCGCCGCCGCCGATCGCCCCGGCGACGACCTCTCCCGAGTTGACCCCGATCCGGGTCGAGAAGTTGAGGCCGCGTTCGCGGCGCAGTTCGGCGGCGTAGGAGGAGACGTCGTCGAGCATCTGCAGGGCGGCGTAACAGGCCCGAGCGGCGTGGTCCTCGTGGGCGACCGGGGCGCCGAAGATCGCCATGATCCCGTCGCCGGTGAACTTGTCGACCGTCCCCTCGAAGCGGGTCACCGTCTCGGCCAGCAGCGAGAAGAAGCGCTGCATGATCTTGCGCCACTCCTCCGGGTCCTCCTGCTCGGCGAGGTCCATCGAGCCGCTGACGTCGGCGAACAGGACCGTGACCTGCTTGCGCTCGGCGTCGTCCTTGGCGGTCTCGCTCATATACTTCCTCTCCCGATTGACTAGTCAATCAACCGGAGGCATGGCTCTTGCGGGTTGCTGCGGTACAGCTTAATTCCAATGGTGACAAGGGGCGGAATCTGGCCGCCGCCGAGCGCCTCGTGCGCGAGTCCGCCGCGGGTGGGGCGGAATTCGTCGCCCTGCCGGAGAAGTGGAACCTGCTGGCCGGGGGCGAGGAACTCGTCGCCGGGGCGGAGCCGCTCGACGGCCCGAGCCTGACCGCCGCCCGCGGCTGGGCGCGGAAGCTCGGCATCCACCTGCTCGCCGGCAGCATCTCCGAGCGCGGCGCCGAGGGTGGGAAGGCGTCGAACACCTCTGTCCTGATCGGCCCCGGCGGGGAGGACGTCGCCGTCTACCGCAAGATTCACATGTTCGACGTCGACGCCGGCGGCGTCTCCTACCGAGAGTCCGAGCACGAGCAGCCCGGGGCCGAGCCGGTCATCGCGCCGCTCGGAGAGCTCGTGCTCGGGATGAGCGTCTGTTACGACCTCCGCTTCCCGGAGCTGTTTCGGATCCTCGCCCTGCGCGGCGCCCGGATCGTCGCCGTCCCCTCGGCCTTCACCCTCGCCACCGGCCGCGACCACTGGGAAGTGCTGCTGCGGGCGCGGGCGATCGAGGACCAGGTCTTCGTCGTCGCCCCCAACCAGTCGGGCGAGGCGCCGCCCCACCACAGCTCCTTCGGCCGCTCGATGATCGTCGATCCGTGGGGCGTGGTCCTCGCCACGGCGCCCGACGGCGAGGGGTTCGTCCTCGCCGACCTCGACCTAGCCATGCAGGACCGCGTGCGCGAGTCGCTGCCCTCGCTCGCCAACCGCCAGCCGGAGGCCTACCTCTGGCCGCAGGCATCGGGGGGCCCGAGCTGATGGCGCAGGCGCCGCCCGCCGACAAACGCCGCCTCATCCTCGACGCCGCCGTCCGCGTCTTCGCCCGCCAGGGCTTCCACTCGACCCGGGTCTCCGACATCGCCGACGAGGCGGGGGTCGCCTACGGCCTCGTCTACCACTACTTCAACTCCAAGGACCAGGTCTTGAACGAACTCTTCATCGAGCGCTGGTCGCTGCTGCTGGCGGCGATCGAGGAGGCCGACCGGGCCGAGGGCGGGCCGCGCGAGAAGCTCGGCAAGGTCGCCGGCTTCATCTTCGACTCCTACCGCCACGACCCGGAGCTGATGAAGGTGATCATCGTCGAGGTGACCCGGGCGGCAAACTCGTTCGGCCAGACCCACCTCGAGCAGATCCGCCGCGCCTACGAGGGGATCGCCAAGATCGTCGCCGAGGGGCAGGAGGGGGGTGCCCTGCGCGGCGACGTCGCGCCGATGTTCGCCTCGATGGCCTTTTATGGGGCCGTCGAGCAGCTGCTCTCGGGCTGGATCTTCGGCACGATCCCGGCCTCGGAGACCGACTTCGACGCGGCGCGCGATCTGCTGGTGACGACGATCTGCGACGGACTCGAGCCGCGGTGAATAGGCTGGCGGCATCTTCTACGCCGCCGGGCCGGTTGGTTTACCGCCGCGTCCTCGGGGAAAGGTTTGAGCTGAGTGGATAACGAGCTGGTCAAACGTCTCGTCTGGAGCGGCTTACTGGCCGCTGCGGGCGCCCTGGCGAGCATCGCCGCCTCGCGGGTCGCGGCGATCGCCTACCGCCGCATGTACAACGAGGATCCGCCGGAGTAGGAGCACCATGCCCGCCAAACGCCTGGAGAACCCGCCGCCGATCCCGCCGCCCGAGCCGCCGCCCCCGCCGGACGAGCGCTCGCTCGCCGACCTCGTCGTCGACGTCTCCGAACACGCCTCGACCCTCGTCCGCGAGGAGATCGAGCTCGCCAAGGCCGAGGTCTCGGCGAAACTCGCCAAGCTCGGACGCGGCGCCGGTGTCGGCGCAGCGGCCGGGACCTTCGCCTTCCTGGCGCTGATCCTGATCCTGCACGGGATCGCCTGGCTGCTCGGCGAAGAACTGTTCGACGGCAACATCTGGGCCGGCTACTTCGTCACCGCCGGGATCTTCCTGCTGATCGCCGCGCTCGCTGGCTTTATCGCCTACCGGGCGCTGAAGGCTGGATCGCCGCCGGTGCCCGAGCAGGCGATCGAAGAGGCGAAGCTGACCAAGGAGATGCTCGAAAAGGAGGCTTCGTGACCACCGGTGCGCCAGGGCGTTCGCCCGCTGAGATCCGTCGCGACATCGACCTCAAGCGCCGCGAGCTCGGCGGCTCGGTCGAGGCCCTGCGCGGCCGCGTCAACGAGATCACCGACTGGCGCCGCCAGGTCGAGGAGCACAAAGACCAGCTGATCATGGGCGCCGCCGCAGTGGGCTTCTTCATCGGCGCCCGAGCGATGCTCAAGCGCCGCAAGCGCCGCCGCGCCTAGACGGTCAGGCGATGAGCTCGGTGTGGACGCTGCCCACGCCGAGCAGTCCCGGGCCGACGTGGGCGCCGAGGACGGGGCCGACCTCGGAGATGAAGGCGGGCTCGCAGTTGAAGATCTCGTAGCAGTCTTCGATTAGCCCGTCGGCGGTCTCTTTGTCCTGGATGTACTGGACGACCCAGCCGTAGGCTCCGGATTCGTGGCGCTGGCGCGCGTAGCCGCGCAGCCGCTCAAGCGAGCGGGCGCGAGTGCGGACGCGCTCGACCGGGGTGATCTCCTCCTCGAGGGTGAGGATCGGCTTGATCTTCAGGGCGCTGCCGATCCATGCCCGGGCTCCGCCGATGCGCCCGCCCCGGCGCAGGTACTCGAGGGTGTCGATCGCGAACCACATCTTCAGGTCGTTGCGGGTCTCCTCGGCGCGAGCGAGGCAGCCCGCCGCGTCGGCGCCGGCCCTCGCCGCCGAAGAGGCCCCGAGGGTGCAGAGGCCCATCCCGCCGGCTGCCGAGCGCGAGTCCAGCAGGTGCAGCCGCTCGCCTCCCTTGCCTTCCTCGATCAGTCGCTCACGCGCCTGGCCAGCGGCCTCGAAGGTGCCGGAGATGCCGGCGGAGATGTGGATCGAGACGACTTCGCGGCCTTCGGCCAGCAGCGGCTCGTAGACCTCGAGGAAGTCGCCGATCGAAGGCTGGGAGGTGGTCGCGCCCGATTCCGAGGCTCTCAGCCGCTCGTAGAAATCGTCGAAGTCGCTGATCTCCGACTCGCGCTCCTGGTGCCCATCGACGGAGACGTAGAGGCTGATCGTCTTGATCCCGCGCTCCGTCACAAGCTCGGTCGGCAGATAGCCGGTCGTGTCGCAGACGACCGCGGTCTCGGCTGGCGAGCTCACTCCCACGATTCTAGACGCGCTGTCACTTTGGATGTGTAAGTGGCAGTGGTCAGTCTGAATGAGCAGGGCCCGACCGAAGCCGGGTCCTGGTCAGGTGCTCTTGGCAATGCTGATCGTGGGGGCTACCTGCGTCTTCGTGCTGATCTTCAAGTTGGCTCGCCTCCTCGGCTCAGGTCGACTTCGTAATCGCGATTAGCGGTAACGACGGTGCAGCGATTGCTTTCATGGCTCTCACCCCCTATATCCGAGTTCCACTCAGTATTTTTAGAGGGAAGCCACTGTCCAGTCAATCCAGCAGCGCCGCGATCTGAAACCAGATGCGATCGGCAACTCCGGCAGCCATAGGCGAGGTGCGCGGATAGCGCTCCTTCAGGACCGATGGGGGAGCGAAGTTGTAGTGCATCAAGTGCAGACAGCTCGGGACCAGCTTCGTATCTGCGCAAAGCGCCGTAAGCGTCCAGACGCCCCCGTAGCCCGATGCCCCTTGAACTGCTCCGGGACGTTCTTCTGCTTGGCGTAGCGGTAGTGGGTCAGTTTGAATCTAAACGCTGAATGCGCTCAGTCCTTCTCCGGCCGGATAGGGTCGGCGGCATGGCGGAAACGCGTATGGGTCGACTTATTGGGCGCGCCCCACAACCTCTCCGCATGGTGGCTGGCACGATCCTCCTTCTCATGGCCATCAGGGGGGCGGCAGACGATGGTTTGGGAGTCGTCGAATGGTCGGGGGCAGTTTGGACGTTTACGTCCTCCCAGCCAGTTTGGATCGTCTTTGCCATAGTCGGTCTGTTTCTGATGACGGTCGATCTTTGGGCGCCTCATGTGCTGCCTCATCTGACGCACCCGGCCGATGAGCCTCCCCCGTCTGAGCCTGAGCCCCAAGAAATGGACGCAGTTCTGCCTGACCGTGATCCGGAGCCATCTGCTCCTGAGCGAGAGCGGGTTTTCGTTCCTTCCAACATCACGCCCGAATATCTCGCCGACCTTTTCGATGACCGAACGGACCTGCAGGCGAAAGGCTTGGTCGAGCCCTATATCGGTAAGTGGATGAAGGTTTCTGGACCGCTTGGCAATGTCAGCCCCCCCAATAAGTACTTCACCCAAGTCACTCTCAAAACTAAGGGCATGTTCGATGGGGGCGGCAGATTCGAGACTCATGGCTACCTCTACATGTATTTCAAGCCGGGATGGGAGGAGCGTCTAGCGATGTTGCGGCCCGATACCTCCATAGCGGTCGTCGGCCGCCTGAAGGAGGTCAATTGGGTTGAGGTCCATCTAGAGCACTGTGAACTGGTCGACGAGGAAGACGCCTAGCTAGTCCAGCAGAGCCGCAATCTCTTCCAGCGTCCAGATGTGATCGGCAACCCCCGCCGCCATAGCCGGAGTGTGCGGATAGCGCTCCTTCAAACTTCGGTCCGGACGGGCGAAGTTGTAATGTATGAAGTGCAGAGACACGGCATGGGCCGCATCCCCATACGCATGGTCAAGTTCTGGCGCTCCACGTAGCTGGTTGAGATCCGGTCGGGGTCCGGGTCGCCCTTGATGATCCGCCGCTTCGTTCCCGTGCAGACCGGCGGGCTGTATTTGCCGCGCTGGTTGGGGTCGCTCGCGTAGTTCTTCTGGATGACCGCCCAGTCCACGTCGACACCGAAACGCCTGCCGCACTGACGATTCGTACATCGGGTGCCCATCGGTCGAGAGCTGGATGCGATTCGCCATTCGCCCGGCCAGGTCTTCGAGGAAGAAGGTCGCGTCGTACATAGTCCGCACCAGCGCCGCCGCCACTTCATTCCTTTGTCGCAGGCGAAGATAAGCGGGATCAGGGCGCTGTGGGCGTCAATTCAAACTGACCCACTAACGGCGTAGCCGCCCGCTACACTTTGTGAAGTGTCTGAGGCCCCTCAAGCAGCGATCACCCTGAGCGACAAGGCCGTCGAGAAGATCGGCGAGCTGCTCGGCTCCCAGCCGGACGGCGGTGAGCAGGCGCTGCGGGTTGCCGTCCGCGGCGGTGGCTGCTCCGGCTTCCAGTACGCCCTTGCCTTCGATAAGGCCAAGGAGGACGACCATCTATTCGAGGTTGACGGCGTCTCCGTCGTCGTCGACAAGGTGAGCATGCAGTTCGTCTTCGGCTCGGAGGTCGATTACATCGAAGGCCTCCAGGGCGCCGGCTTCCAGGTCAACAACCCGAACGTGGTTGCTGCCTGCGGCTGCGGAAGCAGCTTCCAGGTCAAAGAGGACGCTGCCGAACAAGCCGCCGCGGTCTAGCCAGACCGCAAGAGCTTCTATTCGATCTGCAGCGGGGGCGACTGCTGCGGCGCGGTCGGCTGCGCTGCCTGCGGCACCTGGGCGTTCTCGGGCTGCTCGGCGCCTAGGGCCTCGGCCAGCTCGCCGGACTCGAACATCTCCTCGATGATGTCGCAGCCGCCCAGCAGCTCGCCATTGACATAGAGCTGGGGGAAGGTCTGCCAGTCGGAGATCTCCGCCGTCACCTCGCGCAGTGGCTGCAGCGCGGGAAGGACGTCGATCGCGCCGTAGTCGACGTCGATTTGGTCCAGGACCTGGACGACGCGCATCGAGAACCCGCAGCGCGGCATGTCGGGGGTCCCTTTCATGAACAGCAGGACCGGGTTGGCGGCGATCAGCTCTTCGATTTTGCTCTTCAGCTCTGGGTCGGCCATGGGAGCATTGTAGGGAGGCCGTTCCCTCGGCTCAGAACTGGGTGAGGATCAGTCCTGCGATCCCCATGAAGCCGGTCGTCATGACGACCATCAGGCCGATGAAGGCTTGAAGCATCGTGTGCTGCAGGGCGTCGATCCGACCGGTCAGGCGCGTGTCCATATCGCCGACCCTGGCGCTCAATTCGTCGAAGCGGGCATCGACGTCGTCCTTGAAGTCGTCGAGTCGAGAATCGGTCCAGGTGGATCGCATTGATCTCATCGCTCCAGCGTAGGCGGCAAGGTCGCGCGTGCGGCGCGCACAACGTAACATTTTGTCGCAGGAGGCGCGCGGAAGCGCGACGTCAGCCAGGGAGGCTGGTCTTCACCGACAGCGCGTGGATGGTGCCGTCGTCGAAGCGCTCTTTGACCGCGGCCTTGACCAAGCGGTGCTGGTCGATTCTGGAGAGCCCCTCGAACTGGGGGGCGACGACCGTGGCGCGGATGTGGTCGCCGGTGCCGGTTTCGTCGCTGACCTCGGCATTGGCGCCGGGCAGGGCCGCCTCGATCATCTCCTTCAGCTCGGCGAGGTCGGCGGGCACTAGCTCGCGGCTGGCTCGCCGAGGGTCTCGAGCATCTCCTCGACCCGGACGAACTTGACCCGCGGGCGGCCGTGCGGCTCGCCGCGGCCGACCTCGGCCTGGTCGATCGCCTGCCAGTCCTCGAAGCTGACGTAGCGGACGCCGCGCTCGCGCAGCAGGTCCTCGACAGCGCTCGGCTCCGGCTTCTCCGGGCTCAGGAGAGCCTGCGCCTCGACGTCCTCGAAGAGATGCTGGACGGTCTCCAGCGCGTCTTTCTTGTTGGTCCCGATCACGCCGGAGGGGCCGCGCTTGATCCAGCCGGCGGTGTAGTGGCCGACTTTGTGCCCCGCGTCGTGGGAATCGAGGACCCGGCCGCCCTCATTGAGGATCAGGCCGCGCTGCTCGTCGAAGGGGACGCCCTCGATCGGGATGCCGGTGTAGCCGACCGAGCGCAGGACCAGCCCGCACTCGAGCTCTTCGCGCTCGCCGGTGTCCTTGGCGCGCAGGGCGCCGCCTTCCTCGACCAGCTCGTTGCGGCCGATCACGATCGATTCGACCTTGCCGTCGCCTTTGATCTCGACCGGCGAGGCGAGGAAGCGGAGGACGATCCTCTGCTTCTTGCCCTCGGGCTCGCGCTCGGAGAACTCCTTCAGCGTTTCGACGTTGACCCGGGTCGTCTTGTCAACCTCGTCGGACTCCAGGAAAGCCTGGCTGGCCGGATCGAGCTCCACCTCTTTCGGGTCGACGATGACGTCGGCATCCTCCATCTCCCCGAGCTCTTTGATCTCGGGATTGGTGAAGGCGGCCTGGGCAGGGCCGCGGCGGCCGAGGACGACGATCTCACGGATCTGCTTGCGATCCAGGGCCTCGATCGCGTGGTCGGCGGTGTCGGTCTGGCGCAGCTCGTGGTCGGTCAGGGCCAGCATCCGGGCGACGTCCATCGCCACGTTGCCGTTGCCGATCACCACGGCGCGCTCGCAGGAGAGGTCGAACTCCCGATTGGCGTAGTCGGGGTGGGCGTTGTACCAGCCGACGAAGGCGGTGGCGGCGTGGCTGCCCGGCAGGTCCTCGCCGGGGATGCCGAGCTGGCGATCGGTCTCGCAGCCGACCGTGAAGACGATCGCGTGGTAGAGCTGCTCGAGCTCTTCGACCTCGACGTCGTGGCCGATCTTGACGTTGCCGAAGAAGCGAAAGCCGTCGCGAGCAGCGGTTTTTTCGTAGACCCGGATCACCGACTTGATCTTCGGATGGTCGGGGGCGACGCCGCCGCGGACCAGGCCGAAGGGCGTCGGCAGGCGATCGAAGAGGTCGACCTGGGCGTGCAGGTCGCCGTCCTTGAGGATGTGCTCGGCGGCGTAGAAGCCGCTGGGGCCGGCGCCGACGATGGCGACGCGCAGGGGGGTCTCTTCGGTTCCGATCTTGCTCATGGGAGCGCGAAAGAATAGGGAAAGACGGTCGTCAGCCGAGCGCCGGGGCGCCGGCGACGACCGCGCTGGGGGTCCCGTCCAGGGCGTCGAGCGCCTTGGCGACCGACATCGCGACGCAGGTGAAGATAGGCGTCTCGCGCTCGGTGTACTCGCTCGACTCGGTCGGCCGCAGCTCGTTGACGAGGTCGAGGAACTCGCCGGGGTCGTCGCCCTCGAAGCCGACGACGAACTCCTGGTCGTCCAGCCCGTAGGAGTAGGTCGTGTTGATCGTGATCTCGGGATAGCGGCGGCCGACCTCGATGTGGCTTTTCATGATCCGCCCCCGCTCCTCCGCCGGCAGCCCGTACCAGCGCCGCTGCTTGACCATCGGGTAGAGGAAGAGGTACTTGCGCTCGGTCACGCAGATCTCCGGCCGCGCGTTCTCCTCCGAGTAGGGCGAGCGTTTGGTCATCGAGAGGAACGAGTGGGGGGTGGTCGCCCATTTCGCCAGCCCGCTCTGGCCGAGGACGACGTGGAAGGTGTGGATGTCGTTGAGGTTCGGGCTCTGGGTCAGCAGCACCAGGTCGACGTCGCCGCGCGTTCCTATGGTTGAGTAGGCGCGCAGCGAGCGGTCGACGGCGAAGTCCTCGCAGGCGGCGAGGAACTCCCGCTTGTCGGCCGCGCGGAGCTCGGCGTCGCGACGGCGCCAGGCGGGATCGATCTTGAAGAAGCTGAACTTGGCGAAAGTGCGGTCGGCCATCGGGGTGACGATAGCGTTCGCCCTGCTGCTGGCTGCGCCGGCGGCGTCCGCCAAGGACCTGCAGGAAGCTCACCTGCTGCTGTTGCCGCCGCAGACGACCGTCGCTCAACTGGCTGCGGCGGGGTTCTCGCCGGGAGCGATGAGCCCGGGTCTGGGAACCGTGCCGCCGAATCAGACCTATCTGGACATCGGCCAGGGGAACCGCGTCTTCGACTCCCTTTACGCCCGAGACCTGCCTCCGCTGGGCAAGGACTGTTCTGCCTGGGAGGAAGCGGTGGAGAAGCGGGCCGAATCCGCCCCTGCCGAAATCGAATCCTTCCTGCTCATTCGCGAAGCGAGGAGGCATTCCACCGCCGTGTTCTGGAGCGGTAAGACCGCCTGCGCCTTCGGTGGCTTTCAAGGCGGCGAGGGTCCAATCTCCCTCCGGATTCTCACGATCGAGGAAGCCTCGCTTCGCCAGGCGCGCTTCGCCCGCCGTCACATGAGCTCGAATGAGCTCCTGGTCGCGATCGCTCGACCAACGGGCCGGTCCGATGAGCCTCTCGCGATTGGTATCGCGGGCCGCGACTTTCACGGCAACCTCACCTCTGACAGCTCCCGCACCGACGGGTACGTGCTCTCGACCGATGTGGCGCCGACGATCCTGGAGTGGTTCGGCATCGAAGTGCCCTCGCAGATGTCTGGTCAGCCCATCCGCGCTGAGGGTGCGGTCGATCCGGCATCGATCGAATCACTGGTCGCTCGCATGGACGTGATCTCCACGCGGCGGGGGCCGGTGATCGGGCTGAACGTCGTCATCTGGCTTGCCGCCCTGCTGGCGGTCGGGCTCCTCAGCCGCGGCCGCTTGGCGCGGGCGGCGGTCAGGGTCACCGGCCTCGCGGTCGTCTACCTGCCGCTCGTGCTCCTGCTGGGGGCGGCCCTCGAACCGGGGGAGACCGCGGAACGGCTGCTGGTGCTCCTGCTCTCGCCAATGCTGGCGGGCCTCACGCTCTCGGCCCTGCGTGGCTACCGGGCGCTTGCGGTTGCCTCGGCGCTGACCGTCCTCGCCTTCGCCATCGACGTGATCGCCGGCTCGCCCCTCACCTCGCTCTCGCTGCTCGGCCCGAACCCGGGCCTTGGAGTGCGTTTCTACGGGATCGGCAACGAGCTAGAGGCGCTGCTGGCGGTGCTGGTGGTCGCGGGCACCGGCGCAGGGCTGACCGGGTTCGCGAACAGCGCATCGACGCGCGCCTGCGCAACCGCCTTCGTGGCGGTGGGCCTGCTCGCCGCCTTCGTCTTCGCGGCGGGGCGCTTCGGCGCCGACGTCGGCGCCGCGATCGTCTTCCCGGTGGGAGCGGTGGTCGCCGCCGTCCTCGTCGCCGGGCGCGGCAAGCGGACCGCGATCCTTGCCGTGGTCGCCGCCCCGTTCGCCGTCCTTGCCCTGCTGGCGCTGATCGACCTCCTCACCGGCGCCAACGCGCACCTGACCCGCTCCGTCCTCGATGCCGGCGGCTTCAGCGACCTGGCGGACGTGGCCCAGCGCCGCCTCCAGCTCTCGGCCCACAGCTTCGGCCGGCCGGTGCTGCTCGCCTTCCTGCCGGTGGTCGTCGCGGTTGCCGCCGTCGCCTATCTGCGCCGGGACGCTCTTGGCTCCTGGCTGGATGGGAAGCCGGCGATGCGAGCGGGCCTCCTTGGCGCTCTGGCCGCCACGGCGATCGGGACCCTCGCCAACGACTCAGGCGCGCTTCTGCTCGAGATCGGCGCCGCCTACCTGCTGGTCTTCACCGGTTTCGCATGGGCCGTAAGCGACGGAAATAGCGAGTAAGCAGACCGTCAGACGAAAAGTTACACTTCTGTGACCCAAATTTGAGCTTTTGCTCCCTAAGCTGGAGACATGGAGGCAATGAGATCCACCTGGACCGATTCTCGCCTCGACGACCTGAACGGTCGCGTCACCGAGATCCGCGACGACGTCAGAGAACCTCGTGGCGAAATGGCGGCTTTGAAGCGGGTTCTCATCCAGATCGGCTGGGGGCTGGCGGGGACGGTCGGCGTCGGCATGCTCGGCTTGGTCGGCACGGTTCTGGCGCTGGCCTGGCGCTGACTCTCAGCTGCGCCTGCCGGGTGATGATCTACTCTTGATCGTCCGTGCGCATAGGTCTCGTCTCGCCATATTCCTGGTCCTACCAGGGGGGCGTGAACCGGCACGTTGAGGCTCTGGCCGAGGAGTTCCTCGGGCGTGGCCACGATGTCCGCGTCCTCGCTCCCGTCGACCCCCCCGGGCGGGTCAGCCGCGTCCTCCACCGGGCCCAGGCGGAACGGCGCGAGCTGCCGGAATACCTGATCCCGCTTGGCCGCACGGCCGGGTTTGGGGCCAACGGCTCGGTCTCCAACCTCGCGCCCTTCCCGGCGGGCGGCGTCGTGGCGCCGCGCCGCGCCGTCCGTTCCGGAGATTTCGACGTCATCCACGTCCACGAGCCGCTGGTGCCGCTGGTTGGCTGGAACGCGACCCTCGGCGCCCACGACCCGGTTGTTGGCACCTTCCACGCCTACGCGACCAAGCCGCTGCCGAATCACATCGCCAATGCGGTGGGCGCGCGCCGGCTCTTCAACCGCCTCTCGGCCCGGATCGCCGTCTCCGAGGCCGCTGCCTGGACCGGTCGCCGCTGGTTCGGCGGCGAGTACACGATCATCCCCAACGGGGTCGACGTCGATGCGGCGCCGACGGATCCGGTCCCCCCGTCGGACGAACTGCGGATTCTCTTCGTCGGCCGGCCCGAGGAGCGCAAGGGCTTGCCAATCCTCCTCACCGCCTTCAACGCGCTTGTCGAGCATGTCCCCTGCACGCTCACCGTGATCGGCGCTGAACGCGAGGACGTGCTCCGCTACGTCGCCGACCCCGACCTGCTGCGCTTCATGGACATCCGCGGCCGGGTCTCCGGGCCGAGCCTCTGGGATGAGCTGCATCGCGCCGACGTCCTCTGCGCGCCGTCGTTGTCCGGCGAGAGCTTCGGCATGGTCCTGACCGAGGCGTTCGCGGCCGGCACCCCGGTCATCGCTTCCGCCATCGCCGGCTACAGCGACGTGGTCAGCGACGGGGTCGACGGGCTCCTGGTGCCTCCCGGAGACCCCCAGCGCCTGGCCGAGGAGCTGCAGCGGGTCCACCACGAGCCCGAGCGGTTGCGCGAGATGGGCGAGGCCGCTCGCCGCAGCGCTCAGCGCTACGCCTGGCCGCGGGTGGCCGATCAGGTGACGGAGGTCTACGAGCGCGCGATCGAGGCGCCGAAGCCGGTATCGGCAGGGGAAAGATTCGCCCATTGGGCGGGGATCAGGCCCGCCGACGGCAATCCGAAGCGACCCGCGGAGCGGCTGCCCTCGCTCGACCCCGCGCCTGCCCGCGCCGGCAAGCGGGGCCGCGCCGTCGCCCGGCGGGTCGGGCTCGGCGTCGCCGGATTGCTCGGGGTCGGCCTCACGGTCCTCGCCGCGCGGAAGATCGGGGTCGAAAACGTCGTCGAAAGCATCGTTCGCTCGAACCTCACCTGGGTCCTGATCGCCTGCGCGCTGATGGCGGCCTCGCTCTTCTTCCGCGCCGCGTCCTGGTACTGGATCGCCCGGGCGGCGCTGCCGAACCGGCCGATCCGCCGGCGCGACGTCACCTCGGCGACGATGATCGGGGTGCTGATGTCGGCGACCCTGCCAGCGCGCCTCGGCGAGCCGGCGCGGGCGCTGACCCTGGCCAGGCGCACCGGTCGGATGCGGGAAACCTTCCCTGTCCTGCTCGGCACCCTGGTCTCGCAGACGATGCTGAACCTGGTCGCCCTCGTCCTGCTCGGGGTGATCATCGTCTCGACCACGCCCCTCTTCCACTCAGGCACGAAGCAGATCTTCGCCTTCAGCCTGGTGCCGCTGGTCGTCCTCATCGTCGTCCTGGCGGCGCCGCTGCTGATGCGCCGCAACGGCAACGGCCGCCTGGCCCGTCTCGGGGCGGGCATCCACCGCGGTCTGATCCAAGTCCGGGTGGGCCTCTCCGTTTTCCGCGATCCCCGTCACGGCAGCGCCGCCGCGGTTGCCCAGCTCACCGCCTGGGCGATCCAATTGAGCGCCTGCTGGGCCCTGCTCTACGCCCTGGGGCTTGATGGGAAGGCGGGGATCGGCGCCGCCGCCGCCGTTCTCTTCGCGGTCAACGTCACCGCTGTCGTTCCGGCGACGCCTTCGAACATCGGCGTGTTCCAGTGGGCTGTGACCAGCGTCCTCCACACCGGCTTCGGCATTGGCACCCCCGATGCCCTCGCCTACGGCTTGATCCTGCAGGCGGTCGAGATCGCCACCGCTGTCGCCCTCGGCCTCCCGGCTCTGGCGCGGGAGGGCCTGACCTGGAGCGATCTTCGGGTGCAGGCGCTCTCGACCGCGCCGGTTCGGCTCGAGCCGACGCCTCAGAACGGCTCCACCCGGCCTAAACGCAGCGGCGCCGCTTAAAGCTTCAAGAAAAGGTCAAAAACTCGGGTGTATTGCTTTAGGATTGCGCGGAGGCATGCCGCCACCAATCCCAGGCCAGGCATCGCCGATCGGGAGGCGCGGCCGGCGCCGGGTCCATCCGTCCGAGCCGCCGGCCCGCCTTCTAGCCGCTCACGCTCGTCCCGCGTGACTTTCATAGTCAGATCAACAAGGTTCCTTGACGAATCCACAGTGGTGTGCATAGAGTCGACCAATCGGCCAAAACACTCACGCGAACTTGGGAAGGGGACCCGTGAGATACGACTCGGCAGTTTTGGAGAGGGTCGCGCAGCGCTTCCGGCGCGACATGTGGGACTCGGTAGTTCCGGAAGCAGTTTCAGAATCAGGGGTTGAAATGGAGAGGTTCGGGCCGGTGCAGGCCACCGCCTTCGGTGACCTGCCCGAAATCCACCTGCTGCAGCAGATCCAGGGAGCGGCGGAGCCCACCGCCGTCGCCGACGGTCATCTCGCGGCCGCAGTCGAATGGATGCGGGCTCGCGAAGTCGACTACCGCATTCCGGTCGCCTCCGGGCGTCCCGGTGCTGCGGAGGCAGAGGCTTGGCTGGACGAGCGCGGCTACGAGCAGGGGTCGGGTTGGGTGAAACTGGTCCGCGACGGATCGCCGCCGGACTTCGACGTCGACCCGAGCATCGTCATCTACCGGTTGGGAGAGGACGAAGCCGAAGGTGAAGGACTGAGCACGATCGCCGCCGAAGCCCTCGAGATGCCGCTGGTGGCGGGGACGCTGTTCTTCTCGCTGCCCCAGCAGGATGGGTGGCACTGCTACACCGCGGCGCTGGGGCCGGAAGAGATCCCGGTCGCGACCGGCTCGATGCTGATCACCGACGGGGTCGCGCAGCTCGGGGCAGGGCAGACGCTGGCAGAGGCACGCGGGCGGGGCTGCAACGCCGCCCTCCTGCACCGGCGCCTACTTGATGCTCACAGGGCGGGATGCCACACCGTGTTCGTGGAGGTCGGCGAATGCGATCTGGCCTCCTGGTCGGCCGTTGCCCGCAATCTGCAGCGGGCCGGCTTCGAGGAGGCCTACGAAGGGCGCAACTGGCAGCGGCCGGCGCTGCACCCGGCGGAGGTGAGGGAACGCTTCAGCGGCTGAGCTCGGGGGCGGGGGCCTCTTCGGCGCCCTCGCCCTCGCCCTCGTCCGCTGCCTCCGGCTCCGACTCAGGCGGCAGCTCACCGCCTCGGTCGGTCCCGGCGATCAGCTCGTCTGGCGCCTTGTCCTCAGGGATGAAGCCGGACTTCATCCCGAAGTAGACCGCCTGGGGATGGTGGGCGACGATCGCCACCGTCGACTGCTCGGGCGTCACCGCGTAGCCGCCAGAGAGGGTCATGCCGATCTCTTCGAGATCGAGCAGGCGCCAGACCTTCTCGTGCTCGGACTGATCCGGGCAGGCGGGATATCCCCAGGAGTAGCGGCGACCCTGATCGACCTCGATCGCGAGCTGCCGGCGAACCTCTGAGTGCAGCCACTCGGCCAGCCCCTCGGCCGCTTGCACCCCGAGGCCGTGCGCGTAGAGCTGCTCGGCGAACTCGCCTTCTGACTCCAGCCGCTCGATCAGCTCGGTCACCTGCGGGCCGACCGTCACTCCCTGCAGCGCGACGACATCGCGTTCTCCGGTGTCGAGCGGTCGGTAGAAGTCGGCGAGGCAGATGCGGTCATGCCGCGGTTGGCGCGGGAAGACCAGGCGCTCCAGCTCGCGCTCGGGGTCCTCCGGGTCGAAGACGACGAGCTCGTTGCCGTCGGCGTTGGCCGGGAAGTAGCCGAGCCGCGTTCGGGGATGGAGGTAGTCCTGCTCTCGCCACATCCGCTCCAGCCGGGGCGCGAAGCCCTCCTCGCCATCGTGGCCCTCGACCAACTGCCGCCAGGCCTCACCCTTGACGCCGCGGCCGCCCCAATGCAGCTTGAAGAGGACGTGGCGGTCGAGGTAGGGGAAGACGTCACCGAGATCGACCGGAACCTCGCGGACCCCCCAGAACGGCGGCTCTGGAATCGGCACGTCGGTGCGGGCGCTCGAGCGGACGCTGTCGTCGCTGGTCGGCGGCGCGTCGTCGACCACCACCGGTTTTTCGCGCAGCTGCTTCGCCTCGCCCTTGATCCGCTCGACCAGCGCCGCCCGCGCGTCGGAGTCGACGAGCGCGTCCATCGTGTCGAGTCCCTGGAAGGCGTCCTTGCAGTAGAAGACGCCAGCCTCGTAGACCTCGTCGGATTCTTTGCCCTTCGGGTAGAGGGTGCGACGGCCGAAGTCGCGGTTGATCGCGGCGCCGCCGATCAGCACCGGGAACTCGAGCCCGCGCTGGTGCAGCTCGGCGATGCAGGTCGGCATCTGCTTCGAGGTCGAGACGAGCAGGGCGGAGAGGCCGATCGCGTCGGCTTCGTTCTCGACGGCGGCCTCGATGATCGCGTCGACCGGCACCTGCTTGCCGAGGTCGATCACGGTGTAGCCGTTGTTGGTGAGGATCGTGTTGACGAGCGACTTGCCGATGTCGTGGACGTCGCCGAAGACGGTCGCGATCACGACTTTGCCCTTCGTGTGGCCGTCGATGCGGTCGAGGTAGTTCTCCAGCTGGGCGACCGCGCGCTTCATCACTTCCGCCGACTGCAGGACGAAGGGCAGGATCAGTTCGCCGGCGCCAAATTTGTCGCCGACCTCCTTCATCGCCGGCAACAGCACGTCGTTCAGGGTGGGGACGGCGCCGATCTTGTCGACCGATCGGTCGATCCACTCCTCGACTCCGTCCTTCTTGCGGCGGAGGATGTGCCAGTGCAGGGCCTCCTCGGGCTCCATGCCCTCCGTCGGGTCCGCGGCCTCGGACTCGGCCTCCTCTCCCTTCGACTCGAAGTAGGAGATAAAGCGCTCGAGCGCGTCCTCGCGGCGGTTGAAGACGAGGTCGTCGGTCAGCTCCCGCTCGTTCTCCGGGATCTCGCCGTAGGGGGTGATGTGGTTCGGGTTGACCATCGCCAGGTCGAGCCCCGCCTCGACGCAGTGGTGGAGGAAGACCGAATTGAGGACTGCGCGCGGCCGTGGCGAGACGCCGAAGGAGACGTTGGAGACGCCTAGCGAGGTCTTGACGCCCGGGATCTCCGCCTTGATCCGGCGGATTCCCTCGATCGTCTCCACCGCCGAAGGGCGCCACTCCTCGTCGCCGGTGGTGAGGGTGAAGGTGAGGGCGTCGAAGATCAGCGCCTCGGGGTCGAGGCCGTGCTCGCCGCAGGCGATGTCACGGATGCGTTCGGCGATCTCGACCTTGCGCTCGGCCGTCTTCGCCATCCCGACCTCGTCGATCGTGAGCGCGATCAGGGCGGCGCCGTGTTCCCTCGCCAGCGGGATCACCACGTCGGCCTTGCCGCGGCCGGCCTCGAGGTTGATCGAGTTGACGATCGCCCGGCCGGGGATCTGCTCCAGCGCCGCCTTGATCACCTCGGGTTCGGTCGAGTCGACCTGAATCGGCGCCGGCTGGGTGAGCGAGATCCGCTTGACGACGGCCTGCATCTGCTCGTCCTCGTCCTGGCGCTCGGTCAGGGCGACGCAGGTGTCGAGCACGTGGGCGCCGCCTTCGACCTGGTCTTCGGCGACTTGGACGAGGCCGTCATAGTCGTCGGCGAGCAGCATTTCCTTGGCTTTTTTCGAGCCCTGGGAGTTGACCCGCTCGCCGACCAACGTCGGCCGCGGCTCCTGCACCAGCGGCGTCGAGGTCATCATCGAGGAGACCTCGATCGGGCCGGGCGCCGGCCGCTCGCCGGGGACGCGGCCGCCGACCCGCTCGCGGATCGCGGCGATGTGGTCAGGCGTGGTGCCGCAGCAGCCGCCGACGATGCCGACGTCGAAGCGCTCGACGAACTCGCCGAGCGTCGCCGCCAGCGGCTCGGGCTTTTCGGGGAAGATCGTCTCGCCGTCGGGACCCTGGAACGGCAGCCCAGCGTTGGGGATGCAGTGAACAGGCAGGGGGGAGGCCTCGCCGAGGAAGCGGATCGCGTCGCGCATGTCCTCGGGCCCGGTCGAGCAGTTGAGCCCGATCACGTCGACCTCGAGCGCGGTCAGCGTCGTCAGCACCGACTGGATGTCGGTCCCGAGCAGCATCTTGCCGCCGTTCGGCAGCAGCGAGACGCTGCACTGGATCGGCAGCCGGCGGCCGGTCTGCTTGAACGCCTCGCGAGCGCCGAAGATCGCCGCCTTCACCTCGAGGATGTCCTGCGCGGTCTCGATCATGATCAGGTCGGCGCCGCCTTCGACCAAGCCCTGGGCCTGCTCGGTGAAGACCTCGACCAGACGTCCGAAGCTGATGTTCCCGAGGGTCGGGTCGGTGGAGGCGGGGAGGAAGCCGGTCGGCCCGATCGAGCCGGCGACGAAGCGCTGCTCGCCGGCCGCGCGCCGCGCGATCTCGGCCGCCTTGCGGTTGATCTCCAGCGTCTGCTCGCCGAGCCCCCACTCTTCGAGCTTCAGCCGCGAGCCCTGGAAGGAGTCGGTCTCGACCACCTCGGCCCCAGCCTCCAGCATCGACTGGTGAACCCCCTCGATCACGTCCGGCCGGTTCAGCACCAACACCTCGTGGCACTTCCCAGCCAGCCCGCCATAGTCCTCGGCGCTCAGCTCGAACTGCTCCAACGTTGCGCCCATGCCGCCGTCGAAAACGACAACGCGCTCCTTGGTTGCAGCTATGTAATCCCGCTCTGGCATGAACCTACGAGGGTACCGGGGTCAGGATCAGCCGCCCCTGTACAGGGGCCCGGTCATCCTCCGCTCGAATTTGTCGCGGCCCTAACGGGCCTGGCTCCCGATGATGCCGTCCTCCTATGGAGGACCCAGAATCAGATTGCATGTCGCCCGAACATTCGATCGGAGGACGACCGGACCCCTTTGCAACACGCTCTGGTTGACGCGTCTGCCTGTGCGTGTGGTGGAGGGGTCGGCACCCCTCCGCAGGAATGTTCGGCGATATGCAATCTGGGGTCTGCGGCGGAGCCGCAGCAGGTTCTCCCCGCAGCGAAGCGGAGGGGAGGTCAATTCCGGAGGAGGGGGTGCCGACCCCCTGTGCAGGGAGAGCTTTGTTCCTAGCGCTTCAGCCCAAGGCGCCGGCGCCAATCACGCGCGTTGAAGAAGCGGACCAGCGGGGCGATCAGGCGGCGGCGAGACTTGGTGTAGGGGTACCAGGTCGGCTCGCGCTTGCCGCCGAAGCGAGTGATCACGAGCGACTCGCTGCGGCAGTACTTCTTGATCCCGGCTTCGCCGTGGCGGCTGCCGATGCCGGACTGCTTCCAGCCGCCCATCGGCACCTCGGTGGCGAAGTAGTTGACGAGGACGTCGTTGACGTTGACGGCGCCGCACTCGACCCGCCGCGCCACCTGCTCGGCGTGCTCGCGCTCGCCGAAGACGGCGCCGGAGAGGCCGTAGCGGCTGTCATTCGCCAGCGCCAGCGCCTCCTCGGTGTCGCGCACCTTCATCACCCCGACCACGGGTCCGAAGGTCTCGTCGCGCATCACCTTCATCGAGTGGTCGACGTCGACGAGGACGGTCGGCTCGAAGTAGTCGCCGGGGCCGGCGACCCGCTTGCCGCCCGTCAGGGCGCGGGCGCCGGAGGCAAGGGCGTCCTCGACGTGGTCCTCGACGATCTCGATCTGGCGCGGCGAGGTCATCGCGCCGACGTCCTTCGGATCGCCGGCGTTGTCGGAGCCCTGGCGCAGGCGGCCGACCTCACCGGTCAGCTTGTTGAGGAACTCGTCGTAGGCGGGCTCCTCGACGTAGATCCGCTCGACCGACATGCAGATCTGACCGGAGTTCATCATCCCGCCCCAAGCCGCGGCGTTGGCCGCGCGGTCGAGGTCGGCGTCGGCGAGGACGATCATCGGGTCCTTGCCGCCGAGCTCGAGGCTGACCGGCGTCAGCGTCTCCGCCGCCCGCGCCATCACCTTGCGGCCGGTGGCGTCGGAGCCGGTGAACTGGATGAAGTCGACCGCGTCGACCAAGGCGCCTCCGGTCTCGCCGATCCCCTGCACGCAGTCGAAGACGTCCGGGCCACCGATCTCGTGCTTCCAGGCTTCGACCACCTCGGCGATCCCGAGCGGGGTGAACTCGGAGGGCTTGACCACGACGGCGCAGCCGGCCTGCAGGGCGGGGACGGCATCGCCGAGTGAGAGGATCAAGGGGAAGTTCCAGGGGCTGATGATCCCGACGACCGGGTGGGGGCGGTACTGGATCCGCAGCTTCTTCGCCGCCAGCAGCGGCGTGTGGGGGCGCACGCTCTCCTCGCCGATGAACTGGGCGGCGCGGCTGCCGTAGAAGTTGATCAGGTCGGCGAGATAGGTCGGCTCGTTCTCGGCGTCGGCCCGCACCTTGCCGGTCTCGCGCTGCATCGTCTCCAGCACCCGCTCGCGGTTGTCGAGGACCCAGTCCCGCAGCTTGCCGAGCCAGTGGTAGCGCCCCTCGATCCCCATCGCCTCCCACTCGGGCTGGTTGGCGCGCACCCGCCGCGCGGTCTCGGCGACCTGCTCGGGCGAATCGATCGGGACGTTCTCAATCACCGATCCCGTGGCTGGGTTGCGGACCTCTATCGAGTCGGTCCTAATAGCAGTAGCGCTCTCCACCCCGATGCTCCCTTTCGTCGCCGATTTGGCTGGTCAGCCAAATCTACCCGGGCGAAGCCGTGACGCAACCCTCAGCGGCGAGAAGATCGAATCTCGTCGATCAATTCACGGCGCAGACTGCTCAGTTCGGCGCGAAGTTCCCGCTGCTTTTCTCTCAACTCCCGAATATCCGCTCTTAGATATTGCCGAAGGTCGTCGAGACGCTCGTCAGTCCAGGCTTCTCTCGTCATAGCTGCGCACCGACCAGTCCGACTATGGCGACGAGGAAGGCGCTCATCAGCCCCAGACCGATCTGAAGGGTCCGATTCAGCGCTGTGAAGCCAGCCTTCATTTCACCCCGCAACTCCCCGACTTCTTCCCGCAGCTCTCCTACTTCTCCCTTGACTGAATCCAAGCCATTGCGCAGTTCGCGGATATCCGAGCGAACTTCACGGAAGTTCTCATCGATCTTGGCTGACAAGTCGTCGAGGCGCTCGTCGGTCCACGTTTCCCTTGGCATGATTGCCATGGTTGCAAGTGTAGACAGAAAACCTCATACGGCTTCGCGCGAGACGTAAATTTTTTGTGCCTAGCGAGCGACGAGACGGTAAACCGGGCCTTCGATCGAGGCCACGTAGAGGCGGTGCTGGTCGTCTTCGCCGAAGGAGCTGGGGCTTTCGACGTGGAGGCCAAGCTTGCGGTCGCCGGAAGCCTTCTTCAGGTGGGGTACGAGGCTGCGGAGCTGGCCCTCGCAGAGGTCGGCGTAGACGTAGCGGCCGCGCAGGCCGCGCAGGTGGGGATCGCGGACGACGTAGCCGCCGATGATCGAGCAGCTGCCGCCGCCGCGGGCGTGGCTGTAGGCGAAGATCGGCTTGACCGTGCCGCCGGGATCCGGGGTGCCGCTGTTTTCGTCTTCGTAACTGTGGAATCCCTCTAGGGCGTCCCAACCGAAGTTCGCCCCGTTCGCGGCGGCGACGGGGATGTAGTCGAACTCCTCGAACTGGTTCTGGCCGACGTCGCCGATCGCGATCCGCGGCTGCTTCGAGGTCGTCGTGTCGAAGGAGAAGCGGAAGGGGTTGCGCAGCCCGTAGCTGTAGATCTCGTCCCGTCCCGGCTTGCCGACGAACGGGTTGTCGCCGGGCACCGTGTAGGGCCGGCCGCCCGAGGGCCGCGGGTCGATCCGCAGCAGCTTGCCGAGCAGCACATCCTTGTTCTGGGCGTTGTTCGGAGGGTCCCCGCCGCTGCCGCCGTCTCCCGTCCCGAAGTAGAGGAGGTTGCCGAGGAACTGCAGCTGGCCGCCGTTGTGGTTGGCGTTGACGGGGTGGGGGATGACGATCACCTGCCGCCGGGAGCCCCGCCTCGCCCGGACCGCGCTGCCCCGCTTGAATTCGTCGATGCGGATGTTGCCGTCGTTGTCGGTGTAATAGACGTAGAAGCGCTTGCTGCGCGGGTAGTCAGGGGGGAAGGCGACCGAGAGCAGCCCGCGCTCGCCGCCGTAGGAGACCTGGCCGCGGATGTCGAGGAACGGCTGGCGCAGCCGGTGGCCCTTGCTCAGCACCGCGATGCGTCCCGGCTGTTCGACGACGAAGAGGAGCTGCGGGAAGCCCGGGGCGCCGGTGACGAAGACCGGAGCGTCGAAGGAGCCGACCCTCTTCAGGGCGACGCCGCCGCCGGCCCTCTGCGCCCCCTTCGGCGCGGAGGGGCGTGCCGTGACGGGGGTCGTGTCGCTGGCCGATCCGCAGGCGGGCAGAGCGAGGGCCAACAGCGCGGCCAGAACTGCGGCTGCTGTCGAAGCCCTACTTGCCTTTCTCGATTTCAACGATTTCGCCGCTTGGGGTGACTTCGGTTTCCGGCAGGCGTTCGCTGATCTCCGTCGCGAACGAGCCGCCGGGCCGGACGCCGTTGTCGGTCTTGGCCTTCGCCTTGCCACCGACCCCGGCGTCGATGCTGTAGAGCAGCGTGTACTTGCCGGAGCGCACCGCGCTCAACTTCCAGACGGCGTCGGTCGTGGCGCCGGGCTTCAGTTCGCCGAGCGCGAACGTCTTCCGGCTCGAGGTCGAGGCGCCGCCCGGCTTCGAGGAGCCATGCAGGCGCGGGTACGTCTGCGCGAGCACCCACACCGGCCGTTCCGGCTGTGCCAGTTCGGGTTGGGGATCACGGACGGCGAACGGCAATGAGGAGTTGACCCCCTCCTTGCCGGCGATCGTGAAGCTGACGGTCAGGGCGGGCACGGTGCGCTTGCCGGTGTTGCGGATCGCCAGTTTCAGCAGCGCGGTCTGGCCGAGCTTCTGCGCGGTCGGGAAGCTCGCTTCGGCGACCTTGACCTGGAAGGTGCCGGTCGGTTCGCTGTCCGAGGACGCGCTTTCGCCGCAGGCACTGAACATCGCCGCCGCCGCCAGCGCGGCGAACCCGGTCGCGATGGCCTGGAGGCGGGCGTGCCGGGAATGTCGTCCGGTCCCCCGCAAAGCGGCCCGAACATAGCACGGGGTTTGGCCGCTTTCGCAGGCGTTTCATGGTGGCGGAGGCGGTTAGCGCGATCTCAACATGCGGCCAACAGAGAGGGCCTTGCGATCCCCTAGACTCCGCCTCACGAGCGGGGCGTCGCGCGCGTGCGGCGCCGGCTCGATGGAGGAGCAGATGGTCGGATCCGCTGTCAACAGGGCATTTCTGCCCGCCAAGTCCCTGTTCGAACAGGTGGGGGAGCTGATGATCCTCACCGCGCGGACGATCGCGTCCGCGGTCAGGCCGCCTTACCCCTACGGCGAGGAGTTCATCGGCCAGTTCCTCTTCGCGCTCCGCCTCTGCTGGTTCCCGCTGCTGGTCTCCACGGTTGCGATCTGCCTCGGCGCCCCGGGCCTCCAGGGCGCCAACGCCCTCACCCTCTTCGGCACCCTCGACCGGCTCGGCGGCTTCTTCGTCCTCGCCGCGATTCGAGAAATCGGGCCGTTCGTGACGGCCGTCGTCGTCGCCGGCGTCGCCGGCACGGCGATCACGGCGGATCTCGGCGCCCGCAAGATCCGCGAGGAGCTCGACGCCCTGCAGGTGCTCGGGGTCGACCCGATCAAGAACTTGGTCGTCCCCCGCTTCCTGGCGCTGATGCTGATCACCGGGCTGCTTGACATCTACGCTCTGGTCTTTGGTCTCAGCGGCGGCATCCTCACCGAGCTCCTCTACCACCAGTCGCTCGGCGGCTTCTTCGCCACGCTCTTCTCGCAGGCCTCGATCACCGACCTCTGGGGGTCGGTGATCAAGTGCACCCTGTTCGGCGCGATCATCGCCGTCGTCTGCTCTTACAAGGGAATGACGGCCTCAGGTGGCGCCGCCGGCGTCGGCCGCGCGGTCAACGAGGCGGTCGTGATCTCCTTCATGACGGTCTTCGCCTTCAACTACGTCTTCACCCAGACCCTGCTGGCGACCAACCCCGAATTGCAGACGATCCGGTGAGCCCGCGATGAACACCTGGTTCGCGGTCCCCCGCCTCTGGCTCGACTCGGTCGGCGAGATCGCCCGCTTCAGCGCCCGGATCGCCGGCCTCGTCTACTCGGGACGGGTCTTGCGCTTCTTCGGCGAGAGCCTGCGGCAGGCCGGGATCCTGATCCTCGGCTCGGCCCTGATCATTTGGGGCCTCGTCTTCGTCCTCGGCCTTCAGTGCGGGATCGAGGGGGCCTACCTGCTGCGGGCTCAGGGCGCCCCGGCCTATGCCGGCCTCTTCTCCGCCTGGTGTGACCTGCGGGAGATCCTCCCCTACGCCTTCGGCTACATGCTCGCCGCCAAGGTCGGGACCGGGATCGTCGCCGAGCTCGGGGCGATGCGGATCTCCGACGAGATCGACGCGCTCGAGGTGATGGGCGTGCCACCGGTCACCTTCCTCTGCGCGACCCGCCTGCTCGCGGCCTGGATCGCCTTCCCGTTCATGTACCTGGTCGGGATCGGGATCATGTACCTGGCGAGCTACCTCGCCGTCGTCAAACAGATCGGCGACGTCTCCTCCGGCGGCTACTTCCTGATCTTCTGGCAATTCCAGAACCCGCCCGACCTGATCTTCAGCTTGGTCAAGGGAATGTTCATGGCGACCGCGATCGTGCTGGTGGGGTGCTATTACGGCTACACCGCCTCCGGCGGGCCGGTTGGGGTGGGGACCGCGACGGCGAAGTCGATGGTCCTCAACATCGTCTTAGTCCACATCATCGGGATGCTTGGGACCCTTGTTTTCTGGGGGGCCAATCCCCGCGCGCCGATAGGAGGCTGACGTGCCGATCGAGGAAGAGAACCGCTTCGAAGCCGAGGAGGCTCGCGAGGAAGAAGAGGCACTGCAGGACGAGGCAACCTCGAGCGCGGAAGCGCAACCGGAGATCGCGACCGAACCGGAGCCGATCCGCGACCATCCCCGCAGCGCTACGGCCGAGGGCCCGTACGTGAGCGAGGACGGCGCGACGATGGGCCGTGACTTCGTCATCCCCGGGGTCAACCCGCGCGACCACGACCCCTACAAATTCCACACCGGCGTCAAGCGCGACCACGGCGGCGAGGACGCGATCGAGATCATCGACCTGGTCAAGCAGTTCGGCCGCGCCCGCATCCTCAACGGCCTCAACCTCGGCCTGCCCGAGGACCAGGTCTCGATGGTGCTCGGCCCGTCGGGAACCGGCAAGAGCGTGCTGATCAAGCACATCGTCGGCCTGCTTTACCCGGACTCCGGCGACGTGCTCGTGCACGGCGAGTCGATCCCGAACATGACCGACGACGAACTCTTCGAGGTGCGGAAAAAGTTCGGCCTGCTGTTCCAGGACGGAGCGCTGTTCGGCTCGATGAACATCTACGACAACGTCGCCTTCCCGCTGCGGCAGCACACCGACAAAGGCGAGGAAGAGATCGGCGAGATCGTCAACCGCCGCCTCAAAGAGGTCGGCCTCACCGAGGCGACCTACAAGATGCCGAACGAGCTCTCCGGTGGCATGCGCAAGCGGGCGGGCTTTGCCCGGGCGCTGGTGCTGGAACCGGCGATCGTCATGTTCGACGAGCCCGACTCCGGCCTCGACCCGGTGCGCACGGCGCTGCTCTGCGAGCTGATCCGCGAGGTCCATGCCGAGAACGGCGGCTGCTACCTGGTGATCAGCCACGACCTCGGCACCGCCCGGCGCATCGCCGACTTCATCGCCGTGCTCTGGAGCGGCAAGATCGTCGAGTCCGGCCCCAAAGAGGAGCTGTTCGACTCGAGCAACCCGTTCGTCAGCCAGTTCCTCAACGCTGACGTCAGCGGGCCGCTCTCGATGGACTAGAGGTTGGACGCCGGCGCCTGGTTCGGTCGCGTCGCGGCGTGGGCGGCGGCGCACGCGAAGCCGCTCCTCGCCGTAACTGTCGTAGTCGCCGTCGGCGCTGCCGTCGGCGCCACCCAGATCCCTACCGACGCGGGGGTCGACACCCTCACCGACTCGGGCTCGACGACTTACAAGGCGACGCAGCAGGTTCGCCAGGAGTTCGGCGAAGAACCGGTGGTCGTCCTGGTCAAGGGCGAACTGCCGCAGCTGCTGCTGACCCCGAACATCTTCAAGCTGGTGCGCCTGGAGGGATGCCTCTCCGGCAAGGTCCCGAAGGGGGTGAAGCCAATCCCGGGCCCTTGCACCGAACTTGCCGAACTGGGCGCGGTCGAGTTCCTCAGCGGACCGGCGACCTTCCTCAACGAGTCGGTGGTGCAGATCGAAGACCAGCTGCGGCGGCTCGCCGAACACGTGCCGGCGGAGAGGTTCCGCGAATACCTGCTCGCGGTGGCCACCAAATACGGGATCACCAGCGCCCCCAGCATCGACAACGAAGAATTCGTCTCCACCGTCGTCTTCGACCTCGCCCGCCCGCGCGGGACGCCGAAGGCACGCCTCTCCTACCTATTTCCAAACGCCCATTCGGCCCAGATCGTGATCCGGCTGAAGCCGGATCTGAGCGAGTCCGAGCGCCGGCGGGCGATCGAGCTGATCGAAGCCGCGGTCGCGGAAGCGACCCCGCGCAAGGCCTGCGGCGAAGGGGGCAAGGCGGCCCCCTGCTTCACCCTCGACCGCGGCAGCTATGTCGTCTCCGGGGCGCCGGTGGTGATCGAAGGCGTGGCGCAGGCGTTGAAGGACGCGCTGCTCGTCCTCTTCGCGATCGCGCTCGCGGTGATGGCCGCGGTGCTCTTCCTCGTCTTCCGCTCGCGCTGGCCGCTGCTGCCGCTGGCGATCGCGCTGATGGCGGTCGCGATCACCTTCGGGTTGCTGGCGCTCGTCGGCGGTTCGCTGACGATGGCCTCGATCGCCGCGCTGCCGATCCTGATCGGGCTCTCGGTGGACTATGCGATCCAGTTCCAGGCGCGTTTCGACGAGCTCGGCTCTGCTCGCGAGGCCGCGGTGGCCGGGGGGCCGACGATCGCCACGGCCTGCCTGGCGACCGCGGCGGGGTTTCTGGCGCTGCAGCTCTCGCCGATCCCGATGGTGCGAGGGTTCGGCTGGCTGTTGATCGTCGGGATCGCCATTGCCTTCGCCTTGGCTCTGACGATCGGCCTGGCGACTCTGGGCCTGCGACGGGCGGGTTCTGTCTCCCAAACCAGGAGGGGCCTGCCCCTCGAGCGCCTCCTCTCCGTGGCGCGAACGTATCCGGAGATGGTGCTGAGCGTTGGCGTGGCGCTGGCGCTGGTCGGGTGGGTTGCCGGGACCCAGGTCGAAACCGTCTCCGACATCCGCTCGCTGGCGCCGCAGAACATCAAGGCGGTGGAAGGGCTGAACGAGCTGCAGGACACCACCGGGGTCTCGGGGGAGCTCGACGTCAGCATCCACGCCCCCGACCTCGCCGATCCGGCGACCGTCGAGTGGATGGCCGGGTTCAAGCAACGGGTGCTGGAAGGGAACGGGTTTGAAGGGGAAGACCCGAGCTGCCTGACGGCCGAAATCTGCCCGGGGCCGGCGCTGTCCGACTTCCTCGTCCGGGGAGAAGAAAAGCCGACGCGGAAACGGATCGAAGCGACCCTTGCGGCGCTGTCGCCGTACGCGCTGCGACAGGTCGCTCCCGTCGATCCCCGGACCGGGAAGGTCGGGCACGAGGCACTGGTCTCCTTCGGGATCCGGGCGCAGTCGCTGGAAGACCAGCAGGCGCTGGTCGAACGGGTGCGCGGCGAGATCGGCCAGCCGCCGCCGGGGGTCGAGGTGCAGCTGGCGGGGCTGCCGGTGATCGCGGCACAGTCCGCTTCCGATCTATCGACCAGCAGGTACTGGCTGACGCTCGCCGGCCTCGCGGCCGTGGCGGCGGCGCTGCTCCTCGTCTACCGCTCCTGGCGTCGCGCCCTGATCCCGCTGGCCCCGACCGTGCTCGCCACCGGCTGGGCCTCGCTGCTGCTCTGGATCACCGGCATTCCGCTCAACCCGATGTCGGCGGCCCTCGGGGCGCTGACGATCGCGATCGCGACCGAGTTCGGCGTGCTGCTGGTCGGTCGCTTCCATGAGGAGCGGGGGAGCGGGGCGAGGGTCGAAGAGGCGCTCCGACGCGCCTACTCCCGCACCGGGGCGGCCGTGCTCGCCTCCGGGGTCACCGCGATCGCCGGCTTCGCGGTCCTGATCGCCAGCGACGTGCGGATGCTGAGGGACTTCGGCCTGGTCACCGTGATCGACCTCACCGCCGCCCTCGCCGGCGTCCTCCTCGTCCTGCCGGCGGTCCTGCTCTGGCTGGAGCGGGAATGAGGGATCGCTACTCGATCGTCGTCGGGCTGCTCTTCCTGGTGGTGATCGCCATCGCCACCTTCCACACGCTCGGGGGCGGCGGGGCCGGAAAGACGCTCGGGCTCGACCGGCTGCCGGCGCGCTGGCCGCTGCCGGAGTTCGCGGTTCCCGCCGGCGCCGGCCAGCTTGAAGGAGATGCGAACGTCGCCCAGGACGACTGCGAAACGGCCGAGTTGCCCTGTCCCGAGGGCGCGCGGAGAACCCCCGCCTGCCGGATTCGAACCCGCGGGGCGATTCGCGTCTGCGACTTCTTCGGGCGACCGCTGGTGATCTCGTTCTGGTTCACGGAGGGGGACGGCTGCGCCGAGCAGCAGGACGTGGTCCAGCAGGTCTCCGAGCGCTACCGTGGACGCGTGGGCTTCCTCTCGCTGGACATTCGCGACGATCGCGGCACCCTGCGCGAACTGATCCGCCAGCACGACTGGACGATGCCGGTGGGCTACGACCGCGACGGCGCCGTTGCCAGCCTCTATGGCGTCGGCGGCTGCCCGACCTTTGCTTACGTCTACCCCGGCGGCACCCTGCAGGGCGCCAGCATCGGCGACCTCACCGCCTCGGAACTGAGCGACAAGGTCGACCGTCTTCTCGCCGCCACCGAGGCGGCGGAGCGGAGCTGAGATGGCCGGGGCGGCCGCGCAGCGGATGGGGTGGGACCCGGCGCCGCGGCAGGGATGGGTCGCCCCCCACATTGCCTCCGAGTTCCCCGGGCTCGGCGTCGCCTGGGTCGAAGTCGACGCCAAGCCCCATCGCAGCCCCGAGCCGGTCCGCCGGCGGTTGCGGGACCTCTCCGACCGCACCTACGGCGCCCAGGCGATCCACCTGCGCGAACGGCCGATCCCCTGGGCCTACCGCGTCTTCTACCGCCAGATCGGCCTCGACCCGGATCGCACCCGGACCCCGGTTGAGCAGCTCACGCTGGACCGCCTCCACGATGGTGGCTTCCGCACCCGCGGGTTGCCCGCCGACGCGCTCAATATCGCGATCGTCGAGACCGGCGTTGCCCTGCGCGCCTTCGACGCCGACCGCCTCAGCGGCCAGCTCTGCCTCCGCGATTCAGCGCCCGGGGAGGGGTTGCCCGGGGGCCCGAAAGAGCTGGCTGGCGGGACGCTGACGATCGCCGACGAGGAGCGGCCTGTTGGCCTCCTATTCGGCGCCACGGGGGAGGGCTACGGGATCGAACCTGGGACGCGGCGCGTCACCGTCGCCGCCGTCCAGGTGAAGGGCGTCCCGCAGATCGCGGTCGAGGAGGCGCTGTGGATGGCCGCCTCGACGCTGGGGTCCGCCTGACCTACACTTTCTTCATGCCCGCTCTGCTGAGCAAAGACGATTTCGCCGGGCTCGGGATCGGGGTCGACGAGCGCCAGGCGCGGCTCGAGCTGCGCCGCCAGATCGGCCGCCTCGAGGCGGAGCTGGCCGGTCTCTTCGGTGGGGCCTTCGGCCACACGACGGTGCCCCACCGCGTCGAGGCGGTCGCAGCTGCTCCGCGGCTCCTCGACCTCGGCGAGCTGGAGGCGGTCCGCGATCGCCTCGCCGAGCGCATCGCCGAGGCCCGCACGGCCCTGGCCGACCGTGCCGCGCTCGAGGCCGCCAACCGCGAGCTGCTGAGAGAAGTGCTGGACGAGCCCGAGCGGTTCAAGTGGGTCCGGATCAGCCGCGCCGACGTCGGCGAGCCGGGATGCGGCCACTGGCACTCGCGCCCCCACCTCGGCCCGATCGGGATGCTGATGGGCTGGTGGCGCGTGAAGATCTCCTCCGGATGCCCATTAGCCGGGCGGCTTGCGGCCGTTGACGACGAAGTCGAAGCCCCCAAAGCGGGAGTCGCGTAAACCCGGCAAGCGGGTTTCCACCCCTGACGAGCGCCCTCCCGCCCCCTGGGGCGACGTCCCCCTCGCCGAGCTGGTCATCCTCGCCGGCATCGTCTCGCTGGCGATCGGGGTGATCGGCGGCCACACGACCGCGATCGGGGCAGGGGTGGCCCTCGCCGGGCTGGGTGGCCTCGAGGTGGCGGTCCGCGAGCACTTCGCCGGCTACCGCTCTCACACCACCCTGCTGGCCGGAGCGGCATTCGTCCTCGTCACCGGCCTCGTCTTCTATGTGGCCGGGCAGATTCTCGCCGTCGCCCTCGGCTGCGGGGCGCTCGTCTTCCTGGTCGTCTTCTACTTCGCTCGCCGCGCATTCCAACGCGCTTCCGGTGGCCTCAGCTACCGGGTGGGCGGAATGCGCGGCTGAGCGTCTAGACGGAGACGACCTCGCGGGCCGTCGAGCGGGTCGCGAGCTCCTGCGCCAGCATCCGCCGCTGCCGCTCGGTCAGGGTCCCGAGCTGCTTGTTCTCGTTCAGCGCCAGCGGCACCAGGAACTTGCGGGCGCGGGTGCGGCCCCACCGCCGCTGGCTGGTCAGCAGCTCGGCGATGGTCATGCTCTCGGTCTCCCACGGGCAGGCGCGAACCACCTCCGCGGCATCCATATCGCCTCGCGCGATCGCGCGCTTCAGCTCGGCTCTTGCCAGCCGCACCATGTTGGCCCTCTCGAGCGCCCTCATGTGCTGCGGAGCCTCACCTGAGGCGATGTTCGATGGTGGTGCCGTTGAGGCAGCTTCCACTGGACTCCTCCCTTCAAGGAATCGAATAACTGGGGTATGTCGTGTCCGGTGGGGACGGGGATCCCGTGCCCTGGTCCTACCGGACCGCCTTCGTCTTCCGAACGTCCCGCCCGGTTCGTTCGGCGAGGGGGCCAAGCTACGGCTTCGAGGTAGTTGCCGTCAACCCGGCCTTACCTTTTTTCTGTCCGACCCATCCGCTAAGAGCAACAATTTCGGACCCACCGCCGTGTTATCCGAAAAGCAACAAGGCCGAAACTACCCCCGTGGGGGGATGTCAAGAAAATGTGACCAATAACTAGGCTCTCGGAAGGTCGGGGAAGTTCTCGATCACGCGGGCGATCGTCCCGAGAGCGCCGTCGAGATGCTCGCGCTCGTGGGTGGCCATCAGGCTCGTCCGCAGCAGCGCTCCGCCCGGCGGCACGGCAGGATGGATGGCGACGTTGGTGTAGACGCCGTTGTCGAACAGCGCCTTCCAAAGCAGCACCGCCTGCCAGTCGTCGCCGACCATCACCGGCACCACCGGGGTGGTGGCGACGCTCCCGTCCGGGAGGGTTCCGGGCTCGACCACCTTCAGCCCCAGGTGGCGCAGGCCCTCGCGCAGGTACTCGGCGTTGGCGAGCAGGCGCTCGAACAGCGCGGGCCCGTCGCTGCGGATCACCCGCAGGGCGGCGAGGGCGGCGCCGACCGCCGCCGGCACGGCCGAGGCGCTGAACACGAAAGAGCGGGACGAGATCCTCAGGTACTCGATCACGTCCGCTGGGCCGGCGATGAAGCCTCCGCAGGAGGCGAGGCTCTTGGAGAACGTCCCCATCCGCAGGTCGACCTCGTCCTCGAGCCCGAACAGCTCGCTGGCGCCGGCGCCGCGGGCGCCGAGGACGCCGGCCCCGTGCGCCTCATCGACCATCAGCCGGGCGCCGTAAGCCTGGCAGAGCTCGACGATCCGGGGCAGGTCGCAGACATCGCCCTCCATCGAGAAGACCCCGTCGACGACGACGAGAACGCCGCCCCCGTCTGCGGCCGCCCGCTGGAGCATCTTCTCCAGCTTGTCCATGCGGTTGTGGCGGAAGGGGCGCAGCTTGGCGCCCGAGAGGCGGCAGCCGTCGAGGATCGAGGCGTGGTCGCCGGAGTCGCAGATGACGGTGTCGCCAGGCCCGAGGATCGTGCCGATGCAGCCGACGTTCGACTGGTATCCGGTGGTGTAGACGATCGCGTCCTCGGTCCGCATCCACTGCGCCAGCTCCTGCTCGAGTTCCAGGTGCAGCGGCGTCGTCCCGTTCAGCAGCCTGGAGCCGGTGACGCCGGTGCCGTAGGTCTCCAGCGCCTCGCGCGCGCCCTCCTTCACCCGCTCCTCGCCGGTAAGGCCGAGGTAGTTGTTGGAGCCGAGCATGATCGTCTCCCTGCCCTCCATCTCGACCACCGGCCCCGCTTGCGAGGTCAGCAGGCGGAAGTAGGGGAGGAGGTCGTGCTCTTTCGCGGCTTCGAGCTGCTCGAGGCGGTCGTGCTTGCGCGCCTTCTCGAAGACGTCGACGGGAGCCTTTACGGTCTCGCTCATCTACTGAGAGTGTAGGTTGCCGACGGTGAGCGCGGAGCGCGAACCCCTGACCCGGGGGCCAAGCTTGACGGTCCGCCCGGTGCGGAACGGGAGGGACCTGAAGCGGTTCGTCGACCTGCCCTACCGCCTGCACGCCGGCACCCCCTGGATCCCGCCGCTGAAACTGGAGCGCCGCCTCTTCCTCAACCGCCGGCTCAACCCCTACTTCAAGCACGGCGAGGCCGAATACTTCCTCGCCCTGCGCGGCGAGCGGGTGGTCGGGCGGATCAGCGCCCAGGTCGATCACGCCTTCAACGAGTTCCACGACAATCGTTGGGGGATGTTCGGGTTCCTCGAGTTGGAGGACGATCCCGAGGTGATGACCGCGCTGCTGGACGCCGCCGAGGACTGGTTGCGGCAGCGCGGCTGCGAGCGGATGGTCGGGCCGATGGACTTCTCGATGAACGAGGAGAGCGGGGTCCTGATCGAGGGTCACGAGCTCGAGCCGCTGATCCGCCAGCCGTGGCAGCCGGCCTACTACCAGCGCCTCTGCGAAGGGGCCGGCCTCGAGAAGGCGATGGACCTCTTCTCCTGGTTCCTCGACATCAGCGACCGGGAGGACATGCTCCCGATCCTCTTCGAGCTCGACGAGCGCGCCAAAAACGAGCACGGGGTGACGATCCGCCGGATGTCACGGCGCCACCTGCGCAAGGAGATGGACCGCTTCGCCGAGATCTACAACGCCGCCTGGTCGGAGAACTGGGGCTTCGTCCCTTACTCGAAGGACGATCTCGACACCTATGCGATGGACATGCATCTGGCCTTCTCGCGGGACTGGTTCATGGTCGCCGAGAAAGACGGCGAGACGATCGCGGTGGCGATCACCCTGCCGGACCTCAATCAGGTGCTGAAGAAGATGAAGGGGCGCCTGCTGCCCCTGGGCTGGTGGCACTTCCTCAACCGCAACCGCATCTGCGACCAGGTCCGGGTCGGCTTCCTCGGGGTGAAGCCCGAGCACCAGCACACCGGGGTGGCGGCCTCTCTTTACGTCGAGCACTTCGACACTGCGGCGCGATCGCGCCAGAAACACGGCGAGGCCGGCTGGATCCTCGAGACCAACGAAGCGATGAATCGCGGTCTGGAGGCGATGAGCGCCGAGATCGTCAAGAAGTACCGTCTTTACGAGCGATCGCTTCAGGGCTGACCACCGGGCGCGCTAGAGTCGCCCGGTGGACGAGTTGCAGCTAGAGGGCGAGGTCATCTCCGAAGAAGACGCCGGCTCGGGCGCGGCCGCCGACCCGGTTCGCCCGCTTCCCTCGGCCTTCGAGGAGCAGGCTGGGACCTCCCTGGCCCTGCGGCCGGAGGTGCGCACCGCGGCGCTGGCCGCCGCGGGGGGCGTGCTGGCGGGCGCGGCCACGGTTGCCGCTGTGCGCGCGGTCAGCAGCGCCGCCGCGAAGGCGCGGCCCCAGCGCCGCTCGGCCGGTCGCGGCCGCCCGCGCGAAAACGTGGTCGCCAGCCGCTCGTTCCTGATCGACGTGCACCTGCTCGGGCGCTAGCCGTGCCGGCGGGCCGGAAGTACCCCTATATGGAGGGAAAGCGTCCCGTCGAGGTCGAGGTGCGACCGCCCTCGCCCTACCGGATGCCCCGCGGCAGCGCCGACCGCACCCTGCGGGTGCGGGGTGGGGTGGCCACCAGGCTGCTCCATGTCGACGGCTGCCCGGTGCTGGTCAGGGCCTGGCAGCCGGCGCGGGACAGAGTCCGTTTCCGGGCGGAGGCCATCGATCCTAAGCTCGTCTCGGTGCCCCCGATCGCAGGTGGCCCGTGCGGGGACGGGGCGGGGCGCGAGCAGCTCGAGCAGGCGATCGAGCGAATGCGGTGCGCCCTCTGGGTCGACGTCGACCTCTCCGAGTTCCACCAGCGCTTCCGCCGTGACCGCCTGGTTGGGCCGCTGATCCGCCGCATGCCCGGCTTCCGGCCGCCCGGGCGGCCGTGGCCCTGGGAGGCGCTCGCCGCCGCCGTGGTCGGGCAGCTGATCGAGGCCCAGCGTGCGGCGCTGATCGAGCGGCGGATCGCCGGCCGCTGGGGGCCGAAGCTGGGCGAGGGACGAGCGGCTCTGCGCGACGTGCCCGGCCCGACCGCGATCGCCGGCCGCGCCCCTGCCGAACTGGAGTCGATGGACCTGGTCGGCAAAAGGGCGGTGGCGTTGCGGCTGCTCGCTCGCGACGTCGCCGCCGGCCGTCGCCGGATCGAGGATGCGAGCGGCGACGGCCGGCTGCTGGCGACGCCGCAGATCGGCCCCTGGACGGTCCAGTGCCTCGGCCTCTTCGGGCGCAACGAACTCGACTCGCTGCCGGCCGGCGACCTCGGCTACATCAAGCTGGTCGGCCGCCTCGCCGGGAACGGGCGCCGGGCGACGATCCCGGAGGTCGAAGAGTTCTACGCGCCGTACGAGCCCTATCGCGGCCTCGTCGGCGCGCTCACCTTGGCCGGGCTCCACAAGCTCGTGCCCCAGGGCCCGCCATTGCGGCTCGCCGCCTGATGCGCGCCGCCTAGGAGGGGTTGGCGAAACCCCTCCTAGTTCAAGCCCGCTCACCGGCGGTGCCGATAAGCGGGGTGAATGCAACGTCCTCCGGACAGGAACTGGCCCGAGCACGAGGTCCAGCGGTTTGTCGACGAGCTTGCCGCGGGCGGTCAGGACTTCCGCCGTCTGGTCGAGCGGTTGCCGGTGATCGTCTACACCGCCGAACTCGGCGAGACCGGCTGCTGGCGCTACGTCAGCCCCCAGGTGGAGGAGATCCTCGGCTACAAGCCCGAGGAGTTCGTCCGCGATCCCACGCTCTGGGCGAGCCTCCTGCACCCGGAGGACCGAGAGCGGGCGCTGGCGATGGAGAGCGAGGAGCATCTCGGCACGCGAGATTCGACGCCGATCGCCTATCGGATGTTCAGGCGCGATGGCGAGGTCGTCTGGATGCATGATGAGGCGGTCTTGGAAGCCGACGAGGAGGGGGTGCCGGTCTGGCACGGTGTCCTCTACGACGTCAGCAAACGCAAACGGGCCGAGGAAGAGCTGCAGCGCTCGCTCTCCCAGCAGGCGGTGGTCGCCCGGCTCGGCGAGCGGGCGCTGCAGAATGGGGACCCGCAGGAGCTGATGGAGGTGGCGACCGAGCTGATCCGCAAAGTCGAGGGAATCCACAGCGCCTGCATCTGGGAGCTCGACCGCGACGGTCGCAGGCTCAACCTCCGCGCCGGCCTCGAGGACGCGGCGATCGGCGCCGGGCGTCGCGTCTCCGCCTCCCGCGACTCGCACGCCGGCGCCGCCCTCGATACCGGAACCCATGCTGTGGTCGGCGACTGGGATCAGGAGACGCACCACACGATGCCCCCCGTCCTGCGCGCCTTCGGCGCCGCCAGCAGCCTCGCGGTCGTCATCGACGGCAAGAACCGGCCCTTCGGCGTTCTCGACGTCCACGCCACCGAGCGCCACCGCTTCAGCGCCAAAGACGTGCCCTTCGTGCAGGCCGCCGCCAACGTCCTCGCCGACGCGATCGAGCGCCACAACGCCGACCAGGCGCTGCGCTATCGCGTCCTCCACGACGCCCTCACCGGCCTTCCCAACCGGCTCAGCTTCGTCGACTCCCTCGGTGAGTCCCTGAGCAAGGCGGCGATCTCCGGCTCGCCGGTCGGCATCCTCTTCCTCGACCTCGACCACTTCAAGCTGATCAACGACAGCCTCGGCCACCACGCCGGCGACGCGCTCCTGCGGGCGGTGGCGCCGCGATTGCGCTCGCACCTGCGCCCCGGCGACATCGTCGCCCGCTTCGGCGGCGACGAGTTCGGCGTCCTGATCGACCGCCTTGCCGACGAAGGCGAGGCGGTGGCGATCGCCGACCGGGTCGCGGCCGCTTTCGCCCACCCGTTCGCGATCGACGGAGTCGAGCACTTCATCAGCGCCAGCATCGGCGTCGCCGTCGCCGGCGGCTCGGGAGATCGCCCGGTCAACGCCGAGCTGCTGATCCGCGACGCCGACGCGGCGATGTACCGGGCGAAGGAGGGCGGGCGCTCCCGCTGCGTCCTCTTCGACGCCGAGATGCGGGCCGCGGCGATGATGCGGCTGGAGATCGAACGGGACCTGCGCCAAGCGCTCGAGCGCGACGAGCTCGCCCTCTACTACCAGCCGGTCGTCAACCTGCGCTCAGGCGAGATCAGCGGCCTCGAGGCCCTGGTGCGCTGGCGCCATCCCGAGCGGGGGATGCTCGACCCGGCGGGATTCGTCTCGATCGCCGAGGACAGCGGCATGATCGAGCCGATCGGCCGCTGGGTGCAGGAGCGGGCCTGCCGCCAGGCGCTGACCTGGCAGCAGCTGCGCCCCGACGCCCGCCCCTTCGACGTCGCCGTCAACCTCTCGGCGCGCCAGGCGGCCCACCGCGACCTGCCGAGCATCGTCGAGGAGGTCCTCGCCCGCACCGGCCTCGACCCGGTTCACCTCCGCCTCGAGATCACCGAGAGCGTCCTGATCGACGAATCGGCAACCGCGATCGCCTCGCTGCAGGCGCTGAGCGAAATCGGCGTCCGGCTCGTCCTCGACGACTTCGGCACCGGCTACTCCTCGCTCGCCTACCTCAACCGCTTCCCGTTTGACGCTCTGAAGATCGATCGTTCCTTCGTCGAGGCGCTGGGGATCGAGCAGGAGGCGACGGCGATCGTCGAGGCGATCATCGGCATGGCCCGGGGGCTCTCGCTCGAGGTGATCGCCGAGGGGGTCGAGAGCGAGGTCCAGCTCGCCGAGCTACAGCGCCTCGGCTGCGACTTCGCCCAGGGCCACCTCTTCCACGCGGCGATGCCGGAGCGTGAGGTGAGCCGGCTGATCGCCGAAGGAAACCTGCGCTATTCGGGGATTTCAGCCGACGGCAGGTAGCTGTTGTCGAGCAGCTCGTCCGGCTTCAGCAGCGAGCCGATCAGACCGTTGTCGCGCATCCAGCCGGCAAAGGCTTCCCACTCCTTCGGGTCCATATAGCCGTAGGGCTGGTTGCCGGTCCGGGCGCTCAGCAGCGGCAGCGTCGCTTTCACCTCGGCCGCGGCCAGTTTCGGTTCGAGGTCGGGGTTGGCTTCGGTGATCGCGGTCGTCGCCTCTCCCGGGCTTTCGGCCGCCGCCTCGGTGCCGCGCTGCAGGGCGGCGAGGAAGAGGCGGAACTTTTCCGGTTCTTCTTCGAGCTTCTGGCGGCTGGTCACGAAGACGAGCTCGTCGTAGGTCGGGACCCCGAGCTGGTCGACCGGGGTCACCACGGGCGCTTTGCCGCGCTCGCGCAGGTCGACGCCCTCGACGTTGCTGAAGCCGCCGAGCATCGCCTGGGCCGAGCCACCGACCAGGGCGGGGAGGAGGCCGAAGCCGACGTTGACCGATTTGACGTCGTCGGGGCTGAGGTGGACGCGAGCGAGGATCGTTTTGAGGAAGGCGTCCTGGTAGGGGATCCCGGCGGTGGCGACGGTCTTGCCTTTGAGGTCGGCGACCCCTTTGATCCCCGATTCCTTCAGCCAGATCAGCGAGGTCAGCGGGCGGTTGACGAGGGCGCCGATCGCGACGACGTCGAGCCCCTGTTCGCGCGCGAGCGCCACCTCGGGCTCGTAGGTGATCGCCAGGTCGGTGGCGCCGGCGGCGACCTGCTTGACCGGCGCCGCTGGGTCGGAGGGGGCGGCGATGCTGACGTCGAGGCCGGCTTCTTCGAAGAAGCCGAGCTTCTGGGCCATGTAGATCCCGGCGTGGTCGGGATTCGGATAGAAGTCGAGCGTGAGGCTGAAGCCCTGCCGCTCGGGGCTCACTTCCTCGGACTTCTCGCCGCAGGCGGCGAGGGCAAGGGCCAGGGCGAGGACGGCAAGGGCGATCGCCGGGATCCGGAGGCGCGTCATCGGGTGAGTTCTATCGCCAACCGACGACACGCCGCTCCGCGAGCATCGCGAGGCCCATCAGGATCAGCGCCATCGCCGAGAGAACGACCACGGTGGCGAACTGGCGGGCGACTTCGAGGTAGGCCGTGTCGGCCTGGATCAGATGACCGAGGCCGGAGCTGGACCCGGCCCACTCGGCAAAAACGGCGGCGAGGGGCGCGAAGACGACCGAGATCTTCACCCCGGTGAAGAGGCTGGGCAGCGCGGTCGGAGCTTCCACCCGCCAAAACCGCTGCCAGGGCGAGGCATCGAGGCTGCGCATCAGCTTGACCGCCTCCGGGTCGACCGAGCGCAGGCCGTCGAGCACGTTGACGGTGATCGGGAAAAAGCAGAACAGGGCGACCAGCACGATCTTCGGCGTCAGCCCGTAGCTGAACCAGACGACCAGGATCGGGGCGATGACGACGATCGGGATCGTCTGCGAGGCGACGATCAGCGGGTAGGCGGCATCGCGGACGATCCGCCAGCGGCTCATCGCCACCGCGAAGCCGATGCCGACGACGAGCGCGCAGAGGATGCCGAGGACGATCTCGCGCAGCGTCACCCAGGCGTTTTCCGCGAGCAGGCCGCGGTTCTCCCAGAGCGACTGGGCGATTTCCGCCGGCGAGGGGACCAAATACGGTTCGAGGCTGAGCAGTTCGGCGAGCGCCCCGGTCGAGGTGGCCAATTGCCAGCCTCCGATCAAAGCGGCGAGCAGCCCGGCCGGCAGCAGCACGCGCCTCACCGGGAGCCCTCTCGCAAGGCCCGCAGCGCCTCTTCGCGGGCGCCGACGAAGCCAGGGTCGGTAACCGCCGCATCGCGATCCTCGGCCCGGCGCCCGGAAACGCCCAGCTCGGCGACGATCCGCGCCGGCCGGCTCGAGAGCACGGCGACCCGGTCGCAGAGGTAGAGCGCCTCCTCGACATCGTGGGTGACGAGGACGACGGTGCGAGGATCGGCGCGCAGCGCCGCCGCCAGCCACCCCTGCATCTCGCCCCGGGTGATCGCGTCGAGGGCGGCGAACGGCTCGTCCAGCGCCAGCACCGGCTTGCCGGCGATCAGGGTGCGCAGGAACGCGACCCGCTGGCGCATCCCGCCGGAGAGCTCGGCTGGGCGAGCGGCCTCGAAGCCGCCGAGACCGAAGCGCTCGAAGAGGCCGCGGGCGGCCGCTCGCGCCGGCTCGCGCCGCATCCCCTGGTTGCGGAGGGCGAGGGCGGCGTTGTCGATCGCCGAGTACCAGGGGAGGAGGAGGTCGCGCTGGGGCATGAAAGCGCAGCGGGCCAGCCGGTCGCGCGCCTCCGAGCTGCCGGCGATCGCGATCGTGCCGCCGCTCGGCTCGCGCAGGCCGCAGATCAGCTCCAGCAGCGTCGACTTGCCGCAACCGGAGGGGCCGACGAGGCCAACCACGCCGCCTGCTTCGACCTGCAGATCGAGCCGGGCCAGGGTCGTGAGCTCGCCGTAGGAGTGGGTGACTCCGTCGAGGGAGAGCTCGCTGCCGGGGTGTCTTTCCGCGGACGAAATTTGTTCGAGATCCGCAAGCTGCGGCTTCATTGGTGGTATCCTGCCCGACTCCGCACTCCTGACCAAGGAGGTCAGGAAAGTCGAAATCGTTGTGGGTGCGGGAGCTGCAGGAGAGAATTATGGACCCGGCAATCGTCCTCTTCGGTTTGGGCATCGGCGTGCTCGTCGGCATGACGGGCATGGGCGGTGGCTCGCTGATGACGCCACTGCTGATCCTCATCTTCGGGATCCAGCCCACCACCGCGATCGGCACCGACATCTTCTACTCGGCGGTCACCAAGACCGTCGGCGGCTGGCGCCACTTCCGGATGAAGACGGTGAACATGGAGCTGGTCCGCTGGCTCGCGACCGGCAGCGTCCCCGCGGCGGTGGCCGGCGTCGCCCTCGTCTCCTGGCTGCAGGGGCAGGTCGGGGAAGACCGCCTCGACGAACTCGTCTACGCGGTCCTCGGCGGCACCCTGCTGATGGTCGGGATCATCACCCTGGCGCGGGCGCTGATCCTCCGCAGCCTGATCGAGGAGCGCGACCGCTTCGACGTCGAGCGCCGCCACAAGGTCGCGGCGATCGCGATCGGCGCCACCACCGGCTTCGTCATCGGCATCACCTCCGCCGGCTCGGGAACCGTGATCGCGATCCTTCTGATCGCCGTCTACCGCTTGGCGCCGAAAAAGGTCGTCGGCACCGACGTCTTCCACGCCGCCCTGCTGCTCTGGGCCGCCGGCATCGCCCACTGGATCGGCGGCAACGTCGACTTCGTCCTCGCCGGCAACATCCTCCTCGGCTCGGTCCCGGGAGTGGTGATCGGCGCGGCGCTGTCCGACCGGGCGCCGCAGGGCTTCATCCGCACCGCCCTCGGCGTCGTCCTCGTCGGCTCCGGCATCGTCACGATCCAGAAGGGCGATCCCGCCGTCTGGCCGATCGCCGCCGGGGTCGCCGCGGTCGGACTCGGGCTGGTCCTCTTCGCGCCCCACTGGCTGAACCGCCGCCGCGAGGGCGAACGGCTTCGCGAAGCGGAGCTGGAGCGCCAAGAGCTGGATCAGGCGGGGGCGCTCGGCCGCACCCTCCCTGCGGACTGATTTACTAGACACATGCGAGTTTCCGCGAAGGCTGACTACGCGGTGCGGGCCGCTGCCGAGCTGGCCGCCGCCCAGGCAGAGGAGGCGCCCGTCAAGGGCGAGCGCCTGGCCGAAGCCCAGGACATCCCCCTGCAGTTCCTCGAGCACATCCTGCTCGAGCTCAAGCACCACGGCATCGTCCGCGCCCGCCGCGGCGCCAAGGGCGGCTACTGGCTGGCCCGTCCCGCCGACGAGGTGACCGTCGCCGAGATCGTCCGCGCCGTCGAGGGCCCGATCGCCCACGTCCAGTCGACGCCGCCTGAGGACATCGAGTACCGCGGCAACGCCGAGCACCTGCAGGCGGTCTGGATCGCCGTCCGCGCCAGCCTCCGCAACGTGCTCGAGGAGGTCACCCTCGCCGACCTGGTCTCCGGCGAGCTGCCCGGCGTCGTCGGGGAGCTGACCTCGGCGAAGGACGCCTGGGTCGCGCGCTAACCGACCGGCACCGGGTCCAAGTCGAAGTCCCGGCCCAGCCGCAGCTCGCTGTAGCGCCTGGTCCAGTCGTCGTTGATCCCGTCGGACTGGCGCTTCATCCGCGGCTCGAACTCGAAGCCCTCGGGGCAGGAGAGGTCGAGGCGCTCTAGGAGGTTGAGGGTGCTGGTCTCGTAATCGGCGGCGAAGTTCTCGTAGAGGACGAGGATCGGCTTGATTCCGGAGTGCTCGAAGAAGGCGTCCCAGGACGCTTCTTCGATCAAGAGCTGGTCGAGCAGGTGGTCGATCGCCCGGTAGTGGAAGCGCAGTTGCGGCCGGTGCTCCTCGATGAAGCTCTGGTAGGCGGCGCCGTTGCCTTCGACCGAGCCGGCCTCGGCGCCGGCGTGGTCTTCGCGCCAGGTCGCGGTCTGCACCGCCTTCCAGAGCGAAACTGCCTGCCGCACCTTGTTGGCGCGGACGATGCGGACGAATCTGAGGTCGGGGAAGACGGCGGGAAGCAGCTCGGCGAGCGGCACGTCGCGGTATTTCGGGATGTTGCGCAGGAGGGAGACGAACTCGCCGAAGTAGCCCCACATCAGCTTCGCCCCAAAGATGCCGTTAGGCGTCGTCCCGGTCTCGAAGGCCCACTCGAGGTAGCGGTCGTAGGCGGCGCGGCTCCAGAGCGGGGAGCGGGGCGGCGGATCGCTGCCGACGCTGCGCTCGCCGAGGTGGTCGCGGATCGACTGGTCCTCGACGCCGAGGAAATACTCCTCCGGGCGGCGCGGGCGCCCGGAGTGGCGCAGCGCCTCGAAGTACTCCTCGGGGCGGCCGGCGACGCCAGTTTCCGCCAGCGCGTGGCAGACCAGGGTGCTGCCGCTGCGGGGGGTGGCGCAAACGAGAAATGAGCGATCGGGTGTGCTGGCGGTCAAGGTTCTGTTCCTAACTATCCTTATCAACAAACAAGTAAACAGGGTAGGCTCGATAACCTGAAGGGGAGTGAAGCCGCCGAACATCCTCTACATCCACTCCCACGACACCGGCCGCTACGTCCAGCCCTACGGCTTCCAGGTTCCGACGCCGAACATCCAGATGCTGGCCGACCAGGGGGTCCTGTTCCGCGAGGCGTTCTGCGCCGCCCCGACCTGCTCGGGCAGCCGCGCCAGCCTCCTCACCGGGCTCTACTGCCACAACAACGGCATGCTCGGCCTCGCCCACCGTGGCTGGAAGCTGAACGACTACCGGCAGCACTGGGTCCACACCCTGCGCGGGGCCGGCTACCACTCGACCCTGATCGGCGAGCAGCACATCTCGATCGAGCCTAAGGTGATCGGCTACGACGAGATCGTCCCCGTCGACTCCAACCACGCCTCCTTCGTCGCGCCGCTGACGATCAAAGCCCTGAAGGAGGCGCCGCCGGACCCCTGGTTCATGTCGGTCGGCTTCTTCGAGACCCACCGCGACTTCTCGGCCCCGACCTCGGTCCGCGACACGCTCTACTCGCAGCCGCCGGCCAACCTGCCGGACACGGCGGTGACGCGCCGCGACATGGCGGCGTTCAAGGCCAGCGCGCGCTCGCTCGACCAGGGGATCGGCGCGGTCCTGCACGCCCTGCACGACTTCGGCCTGGTCGAGGACACGCTCGTCCTCTGCACCACCGACCACGGGATCGCCTTCCCCGGCGCCAAGGCGACGCTCTCCGACCGCGGCACCGGGGTGATGATGATCATGCGCGGCCCCGGCTTCGCCGGCGGCAAGGTGGTCGACGCCCCCGTCAGCCACCTCGACGTCTACCCGACGCTCTGCGACCTGGCCGAGGCCGAGCACCCCGACTGGCTGCAGGGCAGCTCGCTGATGCCCCTGGTGCGGGGGGAGGTCGATCGCCTCCACGACGCGATCTTCTCCGAGACGACCTACCACGCCGCCTACCAGCCTCGCCGAGCCGCGCGCACCGAGCGATGGAAGTACATAAGACGCTTTGACGAATACCCGCATCCGGTGCTGGCTAACTGCGACGAGAGCGACACCAAGGACCTGCTGGTCTCAGCCGGGTGGGGCGACCAGGTGGTCCCGGAGGAGCAGCTCTACGACCTCGTGCTCGATCCCCAGGAGGGCCGCAACGTGGCCGGGGACCCGGCCAGGGCGGAGGTGCTGGCGGAGATGCGCGAGCGGCTCGAGGCCTGGATGCGGGAAACCGACGACCCGCTGCTAGACGGGCCGGTGCTGCCCCCCGAGGGGGCGATCGTCACCCCGCAGGACCAGGTCTCGCCGGACGTCGTCCAAATCTTCAAGGGGGATCTCAGGGCCGATTCCACGGCCGCTCCATCCAGGTGAGGCAGGTCCAGCCGGGGATCGGCTGACCGAGCGGATCGCGGCTCTCGCCGTGGGCGAAGACCGAGAGGCCACAGTTGTGCGAGCCGAGGTTCCAGATTCCGGCCGCCATCTCGGCCTCGAAACGGTCGCCGAGGACCGAGTCGAGGAGGAAGAAGCGGGCAAAGATGCCGTGGGTGACGAGCAGCGGCAGCTCGCCGGCCGCGCCGGCCTCGAGCTCGGCCTTCAACCGGCGCACGCGCGCGACCGCCTGCTCGAAAGACTCGCCGGAGGTGAGCTCGCCGGTGTAGTCGATCTCCTCCGCCTCGAGGCCGAGACCGTCGCCGACCGCCTGCGCCGTTTCCCGCGCCCGCCGCAGGGGGCTGCTGAGCAAGCGGGTGACGCCGTAGGCATGCATCCCCGCGCCGGCCGCGCGCGCCTGCTCGACTCCCTTCTCGGTCAGGCGGTCGCCGTCGGATTGGGGCGCCGGCTCGCCGCTCCGAGCGGCGTTGTGGACCGACTCGCCGTGGCGGAGGAGAAGAGCGCGGCTCATTCGGCGGCGGGCGAGGCGCCGGCGACGACGTTGACGAAGTTCTCCAGGTGCTTGGTCGTCCAGCACTCGAAGGCGCCGTCGCAGTGGCGCTCGTAGGCTGCCATCACCGAGTCGCCGTAGTTCCAGTAGAGCTTCGGCTCGGGATTGAGCCAGAACAGGCGGCCGGCCTTTTCGGCGATCCGGGCGAACACCTCGGCGTGCGGCTCGCGACCGTTGGTGCGGGCGTCGCCGAGCACGATCACGGTCGACCGCGGGTCGAGGTCTTCGGAGATCTCCTCGAGGAACTCGAGCCAGACGCGGCCATAGTCGGTGTAGCCGGAGACGTCGGCGACGCCGCCCTCGCTGGAGATCCGCTGGGCCACCGCGGCGAAGTCTCGCTCGTGCTCGAAGACGTCGGTCACCTCGGAGATCCGCTCGATGAAGACGAAGCTGCGCAGCTTGCGGAACGAGTCATGCAGAGCATGGAGGACGGAGAGGAAGAAGACGCTGGCCGAGGTGACCGAGGTGGAGACGTCGCAGAGGACGTAGATCTCCGGCCGCCGTGGCCGCTTCGGCCGGTAGCGAAGCCGCAAGGGCACGCCGCCGGTCTCCAGGGAGGCGCGCATCGTCCGCCGCACGTCGACCATCTGGCCCTTGTTCCGGCCGCGCTGCTCATGGCCGAGGGTCGCCAGGCGGCGCTTCATCTGCGAGACGGCGCGGTGGACGGCGGCGAGGTCCTGGGTTGGGCTGGTCGGCAGCGCCCGGTCGAGCTCGGCCAGCGGGCGGGAGGGGGGCAGGGTCTCGGTGCGCTCGATCAGGTCGCGCTCGAGCTCGCGCCGCAGGTGGCGCTCGAACCCGGTCAGCTGCTCGCGGTCGATCGGCGGCCGCTCGCTGCCGTCCTCCGCCGGTGGCTGCTGCCCTGCGGTGAGCCCGAGGGTGCGGCGGATCCGCTGCACGTCGACGCCGACCACGCCCGAGCCCTCGGCGCGGCCGAAGGCGGCGATCGCCAGCCGCGCCAGGTCACGCATCCGGTCCTCGTCGCCGGCTTCCATCGCCTCGCGGATCGCCTCGCTCAGCTCGCTCATGTCGAAGCGCTCGCCGTCGCCGGCCGGCGGCGAGCCCTCGCTGTGCTCGGTGACGCCGCGCTGCACCGCCTCGGCCTCGGCGGTGCGGAAGAAGTAGCGATCGAACAGCAGCTCGAAGATGCGGCGATCGTCCTGGGACTTGGCGATCGTCGCCGCCAGCGCCTCGCGGAAGTCCTCGCGCCGGGTCCAGTCGACCTCGCTCAGCGCCGCGAAGGCGTCGAGCATCTCCGAGGTGCCGACCGCCACCCCCTCGCCGCGCAGCTCCTCGCAGAAGCCGAGCAGCTTCGCCGCCAGCCCTGGCGGCCCGGCCTCAGCTTTCGGCCCGTAGGGGGTCGGCAAGTTTCACCCCGACCCGCTCGGCGACGAGGTCGATGTCGGTGCGGTGCTTGACGATGATCGACATCGACTGGGTGAAGGTCTCGCGGTCGATGTCCTCGGCGCCCAGCAGCAGCAGCGTCCGCGCCCAATCGATCGACTCGGCGATCGAGGGCGGCTTTTTCAGGTCGAGGTCGCGCACCATCCGGATCACCTCGACCAGCCGCCGCGCCAGCGTCTCCGGCAGGTCGGGGGTGTGCAGGCGGACGATCTCCATCTCCCGCTCGAGCTCGGGGTAGTCGAGCCAGAGGTAGAGGCAGCGGCGCTTCAGCGCCTCGGTCAGCTCGCGCGAGTCGTTCGAGGTGAGAACGACGATCGGCATCGTCGTAGCCTCGATCCGCCCCAGCTCCGGGATCGTCATCTGGAAGTCGGAGAGCAGCTCAAGCAACATCGCCTCGAACTCCTGATCGGTCTTGTCGATCTCGTCGATAAGCAGCACCACAGGCTCCGGGCTGGCGATCGCCTGCATCAGTGGCCGCTCGAGCAGGAACTCGGAGCTGAAGATGTCGTCCTGGACGTCTTCCCACCCGGCCTCGCCGCCGGCCTGGATCCGCAGCAGCTGCTTGCGGTAGTTCCACTCGTACATCGCCTTCGCCTCATCAAGGCCCTCGTAGCACTGCAGCCGCACCAGCTCGCGGCCGCTGGCGCGGGAGAGCGCCTTCGCCAGCTCGGTCTTACCGACCCCAGCCGGCCCCTCGACCAGCACCGGCTTGCCCAGCTTCTGGGCAAGGAAGGAGACCAGCGCCGCCGGCTCGTCGGCCAGGTAGCCGACCCCTGCGAGCGCCTCTTTGACCTCTGCGACGGAACCTTGGGGCACGGGCCGATGATAATCAGGCGCACGTGCCCGACCTCGTCCTTCCGCTGGCGGCGCTGCTGCCGCAGAGCGTCACCCCCTATGTCCTGCTGATGCTCGCCGGCTTTGCGGTGGGGATCTTCGGTCACCTGGCGGGGGCTCGCTGGCTGGTTGCGGCAGGGATCGTCCTGATCGGCCTCGGCGCCCTCCTGCTCCCCGTCGTCGCCCATCTGGCGGCGTAGCCCTAGAATCCCGCTAGGTCCTGTTCTCCGATCACGAGGAGTCCCATCTCTTGAGCCGTATTCGAATCTTCGCGTTGTTCGCGACCCTGGCCGTCCTGGCGAGCGTGTTTGCCGCCTGCGGTGGCGGCAGCAGCGACAACAGCAGCGAAGACCCGCAGAAGGTCGTCGAAAACGCCAGCCTGGAAGGCGTGAAGAGCGGTGAATTCGACATGTCCCTGCACGTCAACGCCGAAGGTGACGAAGGCGGCGAATTCGACGTCAGCCTCGGCGGGCCGTTCGAAGCCGGCGCCAAAGGGGAACTTCCGCAGGCGGAAGTGAGCGTCGAAGCCGAAGGGGAAGCTTCCGGCGAAAGCATCGATTTCGAAGGCGCCCTGACGCTGCTCACCGACCGCGCGTTCGTCGAATACAAAGGCACTCCCTACGAAGTCGACCCGACGACCTTCGGCTTCCTCAAGTCGGCGTTCGAACAGGCCCAGCAGCAGGAAGGCTCCGAAGCTGACGTCACCGCCTGCCAGAAGGCGGCGGAAGGGATCAAGTTCGGCCAGTTCGCCGACAACCTCGAAAACGAAGGCTCCGAAGACGTCGGCGGGACCTCAGCCACCAAGGTCAGCGGCGACCTCAACGTCGAAGGCGCGATCAACGCCGTGATCAAGCTGACCGAAGACCCGGCCTGCAGCCAGCAGCTGGAAGCGGCCGGCCCGCTGCCGCTGAACGAACTCGAAGAAGCCAAGAGTGAACTGTCGAAGGCGATCAAGAAATCACACGTCGAAATCGCCGTCGGCGACGACAACATCGTCCGCAAGTTCGCGATGGAACTGACGGTCGAACCGCCGGAAGCCAAGGGCGAATCGGTCGAAGTCGAAATGGAAATCACCCTCAGTGGCGTCAACGAGGAACAGAGCTTCGAGAAACCCTCGAACGCGAAGCCGCTGGAAGACCTGTTCAAACAGCTCGGGGTCAATCCGCTCGAACTGCTGGAAGGCGGCGGCAGCGAAGGGCTCGGGGGCGTGCTGGAAGGTCTGATGGGCGGCTCGTCCGGTGGCTCCTCGGGCGGCGGCGGCTCCTCGGGCGGCGGCTCCGATCTGGGCGCCGGCGCCCAGAAGGCCTACGTGCAGTGCCTGCAGAAGGCCCAGACGCCAGCCGACCTGCAGAAGTGCGCGCGCCTGCTCGAATAGTCGAGTAGGCCGCCCGCCATGAACCAGGCAGGGCCCCGCCTTGACGCGTCCTTCCTGAGGACGCCGACGGGCTGGCCCTACCTGCTGGCGCCGCTGATCCCGATCGCCGTCGTCCTGGAGGTGCTGGGCGCCCCGGCCACGGTCGTCTTCGCCACCTCGGCGCTGGGGATCATCCCCACGGCGGCGCTGATGGGGCGGGCGACCGAGGAGCTGGCGGCGCGCTCCGGGCCCGGGATCGGCGGTCTGCTCAACGTCACCTTCGGCAACGCGCCGGAGCTGATCATCGCCCTCTTCGCCCTCGGGCAGGGGCTGCAGGAGGTGGTCAAGGCCTCGATCGTCGGCTCGATCATCGGCAACATGCTTCTGGTGCTGGGAGCGGCGATGCTGGCTGGCGGGATCGGTCGGGAGAAACAACACTTCAGCCGCACCAGCGCCAGCATCCAGACGACGATGCTGATGCTCGCCGGCGGGGCCCTGATCATGCCGGCGATCTTCGAGCTGGTCGAGGGCAAGGGGCTGCCGGAGCCGGGCTCGGAGGCGATCCACTACGGCGGCACCGTCGAGCATCTCTCCCTGGCGGTGGCGGTCGTCCTCATCGTCACCTATGTGATCGGCCTCTTCTTCTCGCTGAAGACGCATCGCGACCTCTTCAACCCCGAGTACGAGGAGGAAGACACCTGGGGCTGGTCGACCCGCACCTCGGTGATCGCATTGGCGATCGCGGGGGTGTTGGTCGGGGTGATGTCGGAGGTCCTGGTCGGCTCGATCACCGAGGCCTCGGAGTCGATCGGCCTCTCGGAGTTTTTCATCGGCGTCATCGTCGTCGCGATTGTCGGCAACGCCGCCGAGCACTGGGTCGCGGTGCTGGTCGCGATGAAGGACAAGATGGACCTGGCGGTCAACATCGCCGTCGGCTCGAGCGCCCAAGTCGCCCTCTTCGTTGCCCCGCTCCTCGTCATCGCCTCCTTCTTCATCGGCCCCTATCCGTTGGCGCTCGTGTTCAACGGCTTCGAGCTCGGCGCGATCCTGCTGGCGATTCTGGTCGGCAACCACGTCACCACGGACGGCGAGTCGACCTGGTTCGAGGGCGTGCAGTTACTGGCTGTGTATTTCGTTTTCGGATTGGCTTTCTATTTTGCTTGAGTGACGAGGCGGGTAGCCTGCCTCGATGGACGCGGTCCTCCTGCTCCTGGCATTCGCTGTCGTCCTTGCCGGGGCCCTGCTATTCACCAATGCGGTCGAGTGGATCGGGCACAAGCTCGAGGTCGGGGTGGGGGCGGTCGGCAGCATCCTCGCCGCCGTTGGCACGGCGATGCCGGAGACCCTGATCGCGATCGTCGCGCTGGTTGGCACCAAGGAGGGCTCTGAAGACGTCGCGGTCGGGGCGATCGTCGGTGCTCCCTTCCTGCTCGCGACGCTGGCGATGGGGCTGGTCGGCCTCTTCGCCTATCTCTACCGCGACAAACGCGACCAGGGACTGCAGCTGAACGTCCACCGCCCGACCCTGGAGCGCGACCTGCTCTTCTTCCTCGTCCTCTTCGCGATCGGCGGCGCGCTGGCCTGGGGCCCGCCGGCGCCGCTGCGGATCGCCGTCGGCATCGCCTTCCTCGTCGCCTATCTCGGCTACATCGCCCTGACCATGAAGGGCGGGGGGGAGGTGCAGAGCGAAGAGTCGCTCAACCCGCTGATCTTCGAGCGCCGCGCCGAGAAGCGCGAAGACCCCTCGCTGCTGGTCTGCGTGATCCAGCTCCTGGTCGGGCTGGGGGCGATGGTCGGTGGTGCCCACCTCTTCGTCGAGGAGCTGCTCAACCTGGCCGAAAGCATCGGCGCCGAGCCGCTGGTGCTGGCGCTGATCCTGGCGCCGCTGGCGACCGAGCTGCCGGAGAAGGTCAACAGCTTCTTCTGGGTGCGGGAAGGGAAGGACGCCCTGGCGCTCGGCAACATCAGCGGCGCGATGGTCTTCCAGTCGATGATCCCGGTCGGGATCGGCCTGATCTTCACCGACTGGGAGCTGAACTGGCACGCGGTCCTCTCGATCGGCCTCGGGCTTGCCGGCGGCCTGCTCGCTTACGAGAGCCTGCACCTCGGGCGGCGCTTCAAACTACCCGCGGTGATCGGCTGGTTCGGGCTCTACGCCGCGTTCATCGTGGCCGTCGTCGTTTCCGCCTGATCAGGCGGCGAGCTCGCCGAGCGCCTTCAGCACCAAATCATCGTGCTGTTTCGGCGACACCTTCGGAAACACCCTGGCGATCTTGCCGTCGGGGCCGATGATGAAGGTCGCCCGCTGCACGCCCATGTACTTCTTGCCGTACATCGACTTCTCGACCCAGGTCCCGTACTTCTCGGCGACGGCGTGATCGGCGTCGGCGAGCAGGGTGAAGTCGAGGTCATGCTTGCCGGCGAACTTGTCGATCGCGCTCACCTCGTCCGGTGAGACCCCGATCACCCGCGCCCCCGCCTTCGCGTAGTCGGCGCGCCGGTCGCGGACGCCGCAGGCTTGGGTGGTGCAGCCGGGGGTATCAGCTCGCGGGTAAAAGTAGAGAACGACGGTTTCGCCCTTGAGATCCGAGAGCTTGACCTTCTCGCCGCTCTGGTCGGGCAGGGTGAAGCCCGGCGCCTTGTCTCCCTCGGCGAGCACGCCTACTCCTCGTCTTCGAGGGGAACGCCCTCGGGCCGCTCTTCCTCTTCTTCGAAGTCGTCGTCGCTCGCTTCGAGCGCGTCGGGAGCGAGCGCCTCGGCGCCCTGGGCGCGCGCCTCGAAGCTCTCGAGGGCGCGGTCGCGGCCGTCTTCGTCGACCGGAACCTCATCGGAGACCCGGATCCACTCGGCGCCTTCGTAGCCCTCGACGTTGTTGAAGACCTCCTGGTCGATCGCGGCGGAGTCGTCGACGACGACGACGACCTCGCTCTGCGGGTTGAAGTAGGTGCCCGGCTGGTTGAGCATCTCCTCAACCTCGTAGACGTTCTCTCCGGAGGCGGCCATCAACCCGATCCTATGAGATCGGCCAGTTGGCGTTCGGTCTCCGCCTCGACGTCGAGCGGCTCCAGTCCTTCCCGCATCCGGCGTTCGTTGCGGACCACGACGAGCTGCCGCACCTCCGCCCGCAGCTCCGCGTCGATCGCCTCCTCGCCCCGGGGCTGGTCGGCGGCGGCCAGCAGCCTCTCGGTCTCCGCCTCGACGTCGAGCGGCGGCTCCCCGCGCTGGGTGCGCCGCTCCGACTTCGCTTCGAGCATCTGGCGCACCTCGGCGGCCTGGATCGCCGGGTCCACCTTTGGCGCGGCCCCGCCGGCGGATCGCCGCGGGCGTTCGTCGAGGATCGAGAAGGGACCGCCCCCCATCGTCTCCCAGCCGCCGCCGACGCGTTTCAGCAGCAGCCCGACGAGGGGCGCCAGGACGCCGGTGAAAAGCAGGACGGCGCCTCCCTTCTGGAGCGCCGAGAGGGCCAGCGGCAGTGCCATCGGACAAGGGTAGAGGGCCATTTCCCACAGCTCGTCCGCTAACCTTGGTCCCAGATTGACTGACGAGTCAATCAATGGAACGCCACCTGCCGGCGGCGCTCCCTGCAGACTTCAAAGGAACCGCGAAGAAAAGGAGCACCGACCGGTGGTCGATTTCACCCTCACCGATGAGCAGAAGGACCTGCGCGAGCTGGCCCACAGCTTCGCCGACAAAGACATGCGCAAGGTCGCCTGGGAGTACGACAAGGACGGCACCTGGCCCCAGGACGTGATTGAGAAAGCCTGGGAGGTCGGGTTGATGAACACCCACGTCCCCGAGGCTTATGGCGGTCCCGGCCTCGACTACCTCTCCGGCTGTCTGATCGAGGAGGAGTTCGGCTGGGGCTGCTCGGGCATCGGCACCTCGCTGGCCGCCAACGGCCTCGCCTCGGCCCCGATCACCCTCGGCGGCTCCGAGGAGACGAAGAAGAAGTACCTGGGGATGCTCTCCGAAGCCCCCAAGCTCTGCTCCTTCGGCCTCACCGAGCCCGACGCCGGCTCCGACGTCTCCGGGATGAAGACCAAAGCGGTGAAGAACGGCGACAAGTACGTCCTCAGCGGCTCTAAGTGCTTCATCACCAACGGCACCTACGCCGATTACTTCACGGTCTTCGCCAAGACCGATCCGGAGGCCGGCCACCGCGGCATCAGCGCCTTCGTCGTCGACGCCGACCTCCCCGGGGTCTCCGTTGACAAGAAGGAGGACAAGATGGGTCAGCGGGCCTCCAACACCGCGACCATCTCCTTCGACGAAGTCGAGGTCCCGGCCGAGAACCTCCTGGCCGAGGAAAACAAGGGCTTCAAACTGGCGATGATGACCCTCGACCGGACCCGTCCCGGCGTCTCGGCGATGGCCGTCGGCATCGCCCGCGCCGCCCTCGAGTACGCGACCGACTACTCGAAAGAAAGAGTCCAGTTCGGCGTCCCGATCGCGATGCACCAGGCGATTCAGTTCATGATCGCCGACATGGCGACCAAGGTCGAGGCCGCCCGCCTGCTGACCTGGAACTCGGCCTTCCTGCTCGACCAGGGAGTCCGCAACTCCAAGGTCTCCTCGATGGCCAAGCGCTTCGCCGCCGACTCGGCGATGGAGGTCACCACCGACGCCGTCCAGGTCTACGGCGGCTACGGCTTCATCAAGGAGTACCCGGTCGAGAAACTGATGCGCGACGCGAAGATCATGCAGCTATACGAGGGCACCAGCCAGATCCAGCGCCTCGTCATCGCCAAAGAAGTGCTGCTCCCGCGCCAGGAAAGCGCCCCGGCTCCCGCCCCCACCTCGCAGGAGTCCGAGCAGAGCCAGTCCGAGCAGGCCGCCGCGACGGTCTAGCCCACCCCGAGCCCAGCTCGGGCTCAAGCGTCTCCGAAAGCCGCCGGCCTCTGGCCGGCGGTTTTTTTTGCGCTCGGACCGCTCCCGCAGGACGAAAACAGGCTGGGTAGGGGGAGAGTTCGAGGTCCGCCGGACCTTTTCACCGCTATGCGGGATAAAGGGCAGGCACACCTCCCTCATGAGCAAATCTCTCTGTCGGAATTGGCGGAGCGGCAGCATGGGATCGTCTCGATTCGACAGCTGACTGGCCTGTTGGGCTATACACGAAACAGAGTTGATCGCTCTGTCGCCGCTGGTCACCTGCATCGTCTTCATCGAGGAGTCTTCGCCGTCGGTCACACTCGGATCTCGCCGTACGGGGAATGCTTGGCAGCGACTCTTGCCTCTGGACCGCGGTCTCTTCTCAGCCATCTCTCGGCTGCATGGCTGTGGGGAATTTCCTCTTCTGCACCTGCTCCTTTTTCGGTCACCACCCCGGTGCGCCGAAAGCCGCGGCCGCCCATCCGCCTCCATGAGGCCCGCATGATCGCCGCCGACGACCGAGCGCTGCGGGAGGGCATCCCCGTTACGTCTCTACCTCGCACCCTCCTCGACCTCGCGGCGACTGTGCGCTTCGAGTGGCTGGAGAAGATGATCGAGCGCAGTGAAGACCTGGAGCTCTTCGACCTCCGGGCGGTTGAAGACCTCCTCTACCGCACCGTCGGCCACCATGGGCACGGGCGCTTGCGCAAAGCGATCGCGCTTTACAAGCCTTCGTCCTTCACTCGTTCTCGCCTGGAGAAACGCTTCTTGGAGCTATGTCTCGGCGTAGGCCTGCCGCAGCCGCGGACCAACTTCGTCGCGCGCGGCTTCGAGCTTGACTGCTACTGGCCGGAGTTCCGCTTCGCTGTCGAACTCGACGTCTTCGAGACGCACGGAACCCGGGCGGCGTTCGAGCGGGACCGGAAGCGGCAGGAGGATCTGCTGCTCCACGGCATCGCGATGACGCGCGTGACCGGGCCACGGGTGGAAGGGGAACCGCAGGAGGTAATCCGGCGTGTCGCTCGCCTGCTCGAGCAGCGAGGCTTCAGTCGCTTGGACGGCTAGCGCGCCGGTGCCCTATCGCGCTGCTTGGAGGCCTTCAGGCGTTTGGTCTTGTCGAGCTCCACCTTGCGCAGGCGGATCTCTTCGGGAGTGATTTCGACGCACTCGTCCTCGCGGACGAACTCGATCGCCGCTTCCAGGGAGAGCCGGGTGGGCGGCGCCAGGCGCACGAGGACGTCGGCGCTCGCCGCGCGCATGTTCGTTTGCTGTTTGGCCTTGGTCGGGTTGACGTCGAGATCCTCGGAGCGGGCGTTCTCCCCCACGACCATTCCTTCATATACCTCCTCGCCCGAACCGACGAAGAGCCTGCCCCGGTCCTGCAGGCTCATCAGCGAATAGCCGGCGGTCTGGCCGCGGCGGTCGGCGACCAGGGACCCGGTCTGCCGCGTGCGCAGCTCGCCCGCCCATGGCTCCCAGCGGTCGAAGACGTGGTGGAGCAGGCCGCTGCCGCGGGTCGCGGTGAGGAACTCGGTCCGGAAGCCGATCAGGCCGCGGGCCGGGACCAGGTACTCCATCCGCACCCACCCGGTTGAGTGGTTGACCATCTGCTCGAGGCGCCCTTTGCGCGCCGCCAGCATCTGGGTGATGTCGCCGACGTGCTCCTCGGGCACGTCGATCGCCAGGCGCTCGACCGGCTCGTGCATCTGACCTTCGATGTCCCGCGTCACCACCTGAGGCTGCCCGGCGGTCAGCTCGTACCCCTCGCGCCGCATGATCTCCAGCAGCACGACCAGCTGCAGCTCGCCGCGGCCCTGCACCTCCCAGGCGTCGGGGCGCTCGGTGTCGTTGACCCGCAGGGAGACGTTGCCGACCAGCTCGGCGTCGAGGCGCGAGCGGAGCTGGCGGGCGGTCAGCTTGTCGCCGCCCTGGGTCCCCGCCAGCGGCGAGGTGTTGATGCCGATGACAATCGAGAGCGAGGGCTCATCGACGGTGATGACCGGCAGCGGCCGCGGGTCCTCAGGGTCGGCCAGGGTCTCGCCGATCGTCACCTCTTCGATTCCGGCGACGGCGATGATTTCGCCTGGGCCGGCCTCCTCGGCGGGAACCCGCTCGAGGCCCTCGGTCACGTAGAGCTCTGACACGGCCGCCCGCTGGACGCTGCCGTCGGCGCGGCACCAGGCGAGCTGTTGGCCGTTGCGGATCGCCCCCTGACGCACCCGGCAGATCGCCAGGCGCCCGACGTAGGGCGAGGCGTCGAGGTTCGTCACATGGGCCTGTAGCGGCGCGCCCTCGTCGTAGGTCGGGGCCGGAATCTTCTCCTCCATCAGGTCCAGCAGCGGGGAGAGGTCGCTCCCCTCGACGCCCTCTTCGAGCGCCGCCCAGCCCGCTTTCGCGTTCGTGTAGACGATCGGGAAGTCGATCTGGTCGGAGTCGGCGTCGAGGTCCATGAAGAGCTCGTAGACCTCGTCGACGACCTCGGCGATCCGCGCGTCCGGGCGGTCGACCTTGTTGACGACGAGGATGATCGGCAGCTTGCGCTCGAGCGCCTTGCGCAGGACGAAGCGCGTCTGCGGCAGCGGCCCCTCGGAGGCGTCGACCAGCAGCAGCGCCCCGTCGACCATCGTCAGCGCCCGCTCGACCTCGCCGCCGAAGTCGGCGTGCCCCGGGGTGTCGACGATGTTGAACTTGACGCCGTCGCGGTTGACCGCGGTGTTCTTGGCGAGAATCGTGATCCCCTTCTCGCGCTCGAGGTCCATCGAGTCCATCACCCGCTCGGCAACGTCCTGGCCCTGGCGGAAGGTGCCGGTCTGCCACAGCATCGCGTCGACCAGGGTCGTCTTCCCATGGTCGACGTGGGCGATGATCGCGACGTTACGCAGGTCTTCTCTAGCGGTGCTCATGGCGAGGGAGGAGAGTAGGGGACGCGGCAGCTCGGCCGCGGGCAAAGAAGAAGCCCGCCAAGTGGCGGGCTTCAGACTGCGAAGAGCTTTCAGCGAAGCTACTGCTGCTGAACGCTCGCGGCGGCCGGGCCTTTGGGGCCTTCTTCGGACTCGTAGCTCACTTTGGCGCCCTCGGTCAGAGAGCGGAAGCCCTCTCCCATGATGGCGCTGTGATGAACGAAGACGTCCTTCGAGCCGTCATCGGGCGTGATGAACCCGTAACCCTTGTCGTCGCTGAACCACTTGACAGTTCCAGTGGGCATGCATTGCCTCCACTTCATGTGCTGCGAACGCGGAGGATGCAAAAGCAACGACTGCGAGCGCTACGCACAACTTTCGCCGGTATCTACCGGCCCTAACGGATAGGACCGTAGCAGGATCAACCGGCGGTGAGTGGTGGCGCGCGCACCCTCAGGCGAGGGCTGTTGGCAGCCGATAACAATGGGAACGATGTTCCCGGGTTTGCGCCTCAACCGCCTGGTAGCGCGGCCGCTCCTCTTGGCCACCCTCTTCGCGACCCTCCTCCCGGCCGCGGCGGGAGGAGCAGTCCCTCTCGCGAAGAGCCCCGGGCCGCTGTCGCCGGTCCTGGCGAAGCTGGCGATACCGGCGGTGGCGGAGCAGCCGCCGGCGGCCCAAGACGAGCTGTTGGGGTTGGAAGCGGAAGGACCCGGCGCCCTGGTTCGCGGCGGCGGCCGCATCCAGGTCGAGGCCCGCTTTGCCGGCGGCGTCATCGCCGACCTTCCGCAGCTGCGCGAATCCGGTGCCCGCGTGCTCAGCGCCAGCCGCGAGCGGCAGATGGCGACGCTGGCGGTCCCCCCGGAGAACCTGTCCGCTGTCGCCTCCGTCCCCGGTGTGGCCGCCGTATGGCAGGCGCGACGGCCGGTTCTCTACGGCGTCGGCGAAGGGCCGTGCGAAGGCGGCTCCGTGATCTCCGAGGGGCTCGGCCAGCTCCGGGTCGGCCAAGCGCGGGAAACCTTCGCCCTGCGCGGTCGCGGGATCACGATCGGCGTCCTCTCCGACTCCTACGACGCCGCCACCGAACCGGTCGTCACCGACGCCCGGGAAGACGTCGCCACGAACGACCTCCCGGGGCTCGCGAGCAGCTGCTCCGAACAGCAGCTCCCGGTCGACGTGCTGCAGGACCTCTCACCCGCCCCGGGGGAGAAAGCGGGCGACGAGGGGCGGGCGATGCTGCAGATCCTCCACGACCTGGCGCCGCACGCGCGGCTCGCCTTCGCCACCGCCTTCGAAAGCGAAGAATCTTTCGCGGAGAACATCGAAGCCCTCGCGGCTCCCGAGTCCGAAGGCGGCGCCGGGGCCGCTGTGATCGTCGACGACGTCGGCTACCTCGAAGAGCCGTTCTTCCAGGACGGGCCGGTGGCGGCGGCGATCGACAAGGTCACCTCCGAAGGCGTCACCTATCTGACCGCAGCGGGCAACGACAACCTCTTCGACGAAAGCGGCCACGAAATTGGCTCATGGGAAGCACCCGAATACCGGGACTCAGGCGCCTGCCCGGCGGTCGTGGCCTCGCTGGGCGGCTTCAACGGCAGCCACTGCATGGACTTCAAGCCGGGCGCCGAAACGGATCGCGCGTTTGCGCTGGAAGTCGAACCGGGGGAAACCCTGACCCTCGATCTGCAGTGGGCGGAACCGTGGAACGGCGTCTTCACCGACCTCGACGCCTTCCTCCTCTCCGCTTCGGGGAAAGAAATCCTCACCAGCTCGATCGAAGAAAACAGCGGGCCGAAAGGGACCCAGCGCCCGGTCGAGATCCTCGAATGGGCGAACAAATCGGAAAGTCCGAAAGTGGTCCAGCTGGTGATCAACCGCTTCTCCGGGCTCAGCCCGCGCCTCAAGTTCATCCTGATGGAGAACGGCGGCGGCGTCAGCGCCACCGAGTACCCGGTCTCTAGCGGCGGCGACGTCGTCGGCCCGACGGTGGCCGGCCACGCCGGCGCCGCCAGCGCGCTCTCGGTGGCGGCGGTGCCGTTCAACAACAGCGCCAAGGTGGAGGGGTATTCCTCGCGCGGCCCCGTCACCCACTACTTCGGGCCGGTGAACGGCCCGACGCCGGCGTTGCCGCTGGGGCTGCCGGAAGAACTGTCCAAGCCCGACCTTGCCGCCACCGACTGCGGCGCCACCACCTTCTTCGCCTTCCTCGCGGGCGGGACCTGGCGGTTCTGTGGCACCTCTGCCGCCGCGCCGCACGCCGCTGCGGTGGTGGCGCTGGTGCGCCAGGCGAAGCCGTCCCTCAACGGGCAGCAGGTGCGCGACGCCTTGACCGGATCCGCGAGCCCCGTCGGCGGCTTCGGCCCGGATGCGGCCGGAGCAGGGCTCGTCAACGCTTTCGCCGCGATCGGGGGCCTTCCCGGCCCGATCAACGGTGGGGACGGTCCCAGCGCAACGGTCGCTCCGCTCGAAGAAGCGCATACGCGCAGCAGCACGCAGCCCTCCCCGACGAGCGGTGAACCGACCGTTCCGACTCCCGACCCAGCCCCGGCTCCTCAGCCGAAGCCGGCGCCTCCCGAGACGACGATCCTCAGCCACCCGCCAAAGATCGCCCGCGCGCGCCGTGCCCAGATGCGGGTCGTCTTCCGCTTCGGCTCCGACCAGCGGGGGGCGACCTTCCTCTGCAAGCTCGATCGCGCTGCCTTCGCTCCCTGCCGCGCTCGCTTCGCCCGCCGGCTCGCCCCCGGGCCCCACGTGCTGAAGGTCAAGGCGCGCAGCGTCGACGGCCTCACCGATCCGACGCCGGCAGTTTTTCGCTTCCGGATCGAGCGGCGCTAGAGCTGGTCCGGCGCGCGGCCCGGTGGCCGATCGCAAGCAGCGCCAGCAGCGCCACGGCGCTGCCCAGCACCAGCGGGTCGGTCAGGGAAAGGCCCTCGAGCCGCGTTCCGAAGTAGACGGCGATCGCGGTGATCGGCAGGAAGCCGACGGCGGTCGTCCAGACGAAGCGCCACATGGGCACCCGCGCCGCCCCTGCCGCGTAGGCGACGAGGCTGAAGGGAAGGATCGGGATCAGGCGCAGCGCGATCAGCAGCGAAGGGCCGCCGCGCTCGATCGCCCGCTCGACCCGATCGAAGCGCGAGCTGCCGAACCAGCGGTCGAACAGCGGGCGGGCGACGCGACGGCCCACCGCCCAGCAGACCAGGCCGGAGAGCACCCAGCTGACGGTCATCAGCGCCAGCGCCGGGAAGAAGCCGTAGGCATAACCCGCCGCCGCGTCGATGATCTCGGCCGGATAGAGGACGACGGCGTGGAGGAGGGCGAGGGCGAGGATCAGCAGTGGCCCAGCCGCCCCCAGCCGGTCGATCTGGCGGCGGACCTCTTCGTTGTCGCCCTGCAGGGCCGCCCTGACGGCCTCGTGCAGCGGGTCGATCGCAAAGACGAGGGCGGCTAGGACCGCGATTCCAGCCAGGGTGACCGCGATCTCCCTCCACGGTATGCGGGGCTTCTCCACCCGCCTAGGCTAGATGCAGCTCAGATGCCGGTCGCGACCGGCGGCGGGCCGCCCAGCCGCTCGGCCAGGCCGGAGTGGCGGCCGCCGCTGTCGTCGCGGCCGACGGCCGCAGCGAGGACCGCCTGGTCGCCGACGAGGACGCAGCTGTTGCGGGCGCGGGTGATCGCGGTGTAGAGCAGCGGGCGGGTGAGCATCCGCGAGTGGGAGCGGTGGCAGACGCCAACCACCACCGGCACCTCGCAGCCCTGCGCCTTGTGGACCGAGATCGCGTAGGCGAGGCGCAGGGTCGCGGTCTCGCTGTAGGGGACGACGAGGCTGCCGCCGTCGTCGGTGTCGAGGACCACCTCTTCCTCATCGGGGTTGTCCTCGCGGAGGAAGACGATCGAGCCGTTCATCAGCCCCAGCTCATGGGAGTTGCGAGTTTGGATCAGGCGGTCGCCGATCCGGAAGCGGTCGTTAAGGGCCGGCCGGCCGTCCGCGTTGAGCTCGTTCTGCAGCCGCTCGTTGAGGGCGTCGATCCCGACAGCCCCCCGGTACATCGGCGCCAGCACCTGCACCTCGCGGATCGGGTCGACGCTGAATTTCGCCGGCGCCCGCTCCGCCACCACCTCGACCACAGTCTCCAGCGCCCGCTCCGGCGTCGAGCGCTCGATGAAGAAGAAATCGTGATCTTGATCCGGGCCGGGCCGCAGGTGCGGCGGCCGACCGTGGTTGATCTCGTGGGCGGCGGTGGTGATCATCGAGCGCGCCGCCTGGCGGAAGATCTGGGTCAGCCGCACGACCGGCGCCGCGCCGGAGGCGATCAGGTCCTCGAACGGCTTGCCGGCGCCGATTGGGGGGAGCTGATCGGCGTCGCCGACGAAGACGACGTGGGTCGTCTCGGCGAGCCCGCCCAGCAAGACCTCGGCGAGGCGCAGGTTCAGCATCGAGGACTCGTCGACGATCACCAGGTCCACTGGCAGCGGGCGGCCGGGCCGGAAGGCGGGTTCGCGCCCGGGCATCCACTCCAGCAGGCGGTGGATCGTCTTCGCCTCGTGACCGGTCGTCTCCTCCAGGCGCCGCGCCGCCCGTCCCGTCGGCGCGCAGAGGGCGATCGTCGCGTTGGCGGCTTCGGCCTCGGCGACGATCGCCGTCGTCGACCTCGTCTTGCCGACGCCGGGGCCGCCGGTGAGGACGGAGACGCGGGAGCCGAAGGCGGCGCGGACCGCCGCCCACTGCTCGTCGGTGAGGTCGTCCTGCGGCTCCTCGCCGGGCTCATGGTCGAGGTGGGGACCCGCGGCGGCGCGGGTGGCGAGGGTGGCGGCGACGGCGCGCTCGCTCTCCAGGGTCAGTTCGCGATAGATGCGGCCTTCCTCGTCGGCCAGCCCCGGCGCCTGCGCGAGCACGTCGGGATCGGGGGGGACGCCGATCAGCCGCGCCGTCCGCCGCGCCAGCTCCTCCAGCGGCAGGTAGCTGTTGCCCTGGCCCTCGGCCTCGATCAGGGCGTAGAGGGCGGCGGCCTGGGCGCGGCGGCTCGACTCCGGCGGCACGTCGGCGGCAAGGGCGATCTTGTCGGCGCGAGCGAAGCCGACCCCGGGCACCTCGGTCAGCCGGTAGGGGTCCTCGTGCAGGATCGCCATCGCTTTGTCGCCGTAGCGGGCGTGGATCGGGGCCGCCAAGTGGGCCAGCCCGTGCGGCGCCAGCTGCACGTGCAGGTCACGGATCGCCCGGCTCGCGTACCAGGACTGAGCGGCTGCGGCCGCCTGGTCGGCGCTGACCCCGCGCAGCGAGGCGAAGACGCTTTCCGGGTTGGCGGCGATCGCCTGCAGGACGCCCTCACCGTGCTCGTCGCAGAGCTTCTCGGCCCGTTTGAGGCCGATGTGTCGCAACGAGCTGAGGTAGGCGACCTGGCCGTCGCGGTCGGCAGGGTCGAGCGGCAGCGCCCCTTGCGCTCGCAGCTGGCGGCCGTAGCGGTTGTGGGTCTGCCACTCGCCGCTGACCTCGGCCCGGCTGCCGGGGTCGAGGTGGGCGACGGGGCCGACCAGCGCGAAGCCCTCGCCGGACTCGACCTCGCGCACCTCGAGCACGGCGTAGCCGTCGTCCTCGGCGGCGTAGATGACCCCCAGCACCTCGATCGTGCCGGTGTAGGAGGCCGCGTCGGCGTCGAAAAGGGTCGCTGCTCGGGTCACGCACCAAGGCTAGGCCCCTGCGAGGCGGGACGGTCCATCGCCGTCACCGCAGTTTGCGGCGACGGCTGCGGGCGATGATCTAGTTTCGGCAGATGGCTCACCGCCCGAATGCCGGCCTCTGCGACCGCTGCCGCCACCAGCAGCTGGTCCCCAACACCCGCGGCTCGGTCTTCTCGCTCTGCCAGCGCTCCCGAACCGACCCGGCGTTCCCCCGCTACCCGCGGCTGCCGGTCGCGAGCTGCCCGGGTTTCGAGCCGTCCTCGGCCCCTCCCGGGCAGCCTCCGTCGCAGGCCTAGCTCTTCATCGGATCCGGTTCCCCGAGCTGGCTGATCGCCGGCGCCTCGTAGAGCTGGCCCGGGATGCCGCCGATGATCACCATCCGGATTCCCTCCTCGCCTGGCCAGACCTTGCGCTTGGTGCCGCTGGCGACTCTGACCATGTGCTCGGGGTCGAGCGGGAAGCGGTCGCCTTCGATCTCGATCTCGCCGCCGCCGCGCAGGGCGAAGAAGACCTCCTCCTGCCCGTCCTCGGCGTGGTCGTGCTCGGGATAGCCGTCGAATCTCGGTGGCATGTCGATCACCTGCAGCCCGAAGGACTCGACGCCAAGCTCGGCCCTGGCCCGTTTGAAAGCCCCGAGATACACAGCCTCCATCTCATCGATCTTCTTCACCGCGTAGTCGCTCATCTGCTCCTCCATGTGTTTTCGCGTCCGGCGTCCTCTGCGCCAACTAAACGAACGTTCGTGCTTTTCTATACTCCCTGTCTGTGACTCCCGTCACCGAGAAGGGAAGCCAGACTCGCGAGGCGATCCTCGGTCGCGCCATCGACGCCGCCTCCGTCGAGGGGCTCGAGGGCCTGACGATCGGCCGGCTTGCGGCGGAGCTGCGGATGAGCAAGAGCGGCCTCTTCGCCCACTTCGGCTCCAAGCAGGACCTGCAGCTGGCGACGATCGCCGCCGCCGCGGCGCGGTTCAAAGCGACGGTGGTGGACCCGGCGCTGGAGCTGCCGGAGGGGGCGCCGCGGCTGCGGGCGCTGGGGGAGCGCTACCTCGACCAGGTGAACACCTACTCGGGCGGGTGCTTCTGGGCGGCGACCTCGGCCGAGTACGACGACCGGCCCGGGCCCGTCCGCGACGCGATCGCCGCCTCCCTCGAGGCCTGGCTGGGTGAGCTTGAACGCCATGCCCGCATCGCCGGGGTCGAGCACCCCGAGCGCCTCGCCTTCGAGATCTACTCGCTGGTGATGGGCGCGAACGCCCGCTTTCGCCTCAGCGGCGACAAGCGCGTCTTCGGCTACGCCCGGGAGGCGGTCGAGCAGCTGCTGCCGAGCGAGCCGGCGAAAGCGGGTAGCTAGGGTTGCCGCACCTCAGATCCCGTCGGAAGGAGTCATCCAGACGATGCCGGACGATCTGCCGATCCACTTCTTCGCCCAGCCTGGGGATCTCGAGGCCTGGCTGGAGGAGAACCACGATTCCTCCGACGGGGTCTGGCTGAAGATCGCGAAGAAAGGCGCCGAGGAGCCGAGCGTCACCTACGGCGAGGCGCTGGAGCTGGCGCTCTGCTTCGGCTGGATCGACAGCCAGAAGCGTGGCTTCGACGACCAGCACTTCCTGCAGCGCTTCACGCCGCGGCGGCCGCGCGGCCGCTGGTCGAAGATCAACCGCGAGAAGGCGGAAGCGCTGATTGGAGCGGGGAAGATGCGGTCAACGGGGCTGGCGGAGGTCGAAGCGGCGAAAGCAGACGGGCGCTGGGAGGCGGCGTACGAGGGACAGGGCTCGGCAACGGTCCCACCCGACCTGCAACGCGAGCTCGAAGCGAACCCGGCTGCCGCCGAGTTCTTCGCGGAGCTCGACAGCGCCAACCGCTACGCGATCGTCTACCGGCTCGCCGAGGCGAAAAAGTCGGAGACGCGGGAGCGCCGCCTCCGCAAATTCGTCGCCATGCTCGAGCGCCGCGAGAAGATCCACGGCTGAGCCGTCCCTACACTCGGTCCATGGACCGCGAGCTGCTCGCATCGACGCTGGCCGAGGCCGGCGAGCCCTCCTACCGCGCCAAGCAGGTGTGGGAGTGGGTCGCGCGCGGGGCGCGCTCCTATGAGGAGATGACGAACCTGCCGGGGGCGCTGCGGGAGCGGCTGGGGGCGGAGGCGCCCCTCTCGACCCTGAGCGTCGCGGCCGAGGCGAAGTCCGACGACGGCACCGTCAAGACCCTCTTCCACACCGGCGACGGGCGGCCGATCGAGGCGGTGCTGATGCGCTACCGCGACGGCCGACGCTCGGTCTGCCTCTCCTCGCAGTCGGGCTGCCCGCTGACCTGCTCCTTCTGCGCCACCGGGCAGATGAAGTTCGGCCGCAACCTCGGGGTCGACGAGATCCTCGACCAGGCGCTCCACTTCCGCCGCCTCGAGCAGATCGACCACGTCGTCTTCATGGGGATGGGGGAGCCGACGATGAACATCGACAACGTCCTCGCCGCCTGCGAGCTGCTGCCCGACCTCGGGGTCACCCACCGCCGCACCGCGATCTCCACGGTGGGCTGGGTGCCGGGGATCGATCGCATCGCCGAGTGCGAGATGCCGATCAGCCTCGCCCTGTCCCTGCACGCGCCCAACGACGGGTTGCGCTCGCAGATCATGCCGGTGAACGAGCGCTACCCGATCGCCGAGGTGCTGGCCGCCTGCGAGCGCTATCGCGCCGCCCGCCGGCGCAAGGTCTTCGTCGAGTACGTGATGCTCGACGGCGTCAACGATCACCCCGAGCACGCGCGGGAACTGGCCGAGCTGCTCGATCCGCGCGGCTACAAGGTCAACCTCATCCCCTACAACCCGACCGGCAGCTATGACGGCTCCTCACCGGAGCGGATCGAGCGCTTCCGCTCGGTCCTCGCCGAGCGCCGCATCACCGCCACCGTTCGGCTCACCCGCGGCCGCGACATCGACGCCGCCTGCGGCCAGCTCGCGGCCTCGGCGGCCTGATCTCGCGGACTGGCTGAGCAGCCAGTTACGATTCCCGCGATGGCCACGGTCGATACCACCGCGCCGGTCGCGCGGCCCCCGGAGATGTCGGGGAATCCGGTGCGGCGGGTTGTCGGGGACCTCTGGGAGGAGTGGCGGGAGCGGGGGAAGTTTCCGCCCGGCCGCACCGACTTCAGCTGGGCGCGCACGCACCAGATCGCCCACGATCCGCTGCCGCTGCTGCTCTCCGCCTACGAAGAGTTCGGGCCGATCTTCAGCCTGCGGCTGCTGCACTCGCGAGTCGTCTTCATGCTCGGGCCGGAGGCCAACCACTTCGTCACCGTCGCCCATCCTGAGAACTTCCACTGGCGCGAGTCGAGCTTCGGCGACCTGATCCCGCTGCTCGGCGACGGCCTGCTGACGGTCGACGAGGGCTACCACGACCGCGCCCGGGCGATCATGCTGCCCGCCTTCCACCGCGAGCAGGTCGCCGCCGCCACCGAGGCGATGGCGGTCGAGGCTGACGTGGCGATCGCCGCGCTGCCAGTCGGGGAGGTCGTCGACGTCTACGAGTGGATGCGATCGCTGGCGATGCGGATCGCGATGCGGGCGCTGCTCGGGCTCGATCCCGACGAGGCTGGCAAGGGCGCTGCGGCGGCTGAGAACTTCGAGCGCGCCCTCGGCTATTACGGCATCGATTTCCACCTGCGGCTGGTCCGCGGGCCCGGCTCGCCCTGGCGCAGGCTCGTGCGCTCGCGCGCCGTCCTCGACCAGATCGTCTTCGATGAGATCGTCCGCCGCCGCGCCCGGCCCGACTCCGGCCGCCGCGACATCCTCAGCCTCCTCGTCGCCGCCCGCGGCGCCGGAGGGGAGGTATTCAGCGACCGTGAGATCCGCGACCAGGTGATGACGCTGATGTTCGCCGGCCACGACACCTCGACCTCGACCCTCACCTTCATGCTCCACGAGCTCGCCCGCCATCCCGAGGTGGTGCGGCGGCTGCAGGAGGAGCAGGACCGCGTCCTCGGCGGCGCCGACCCGACCGCCCAGCAGCTGGAAAAGGAGATGCCCTACCTCGAGATGGTCCTCGACGAGGTCCTGCGCCTCTATCCGCCGGCCTGGATCGGCCCCCGCCGGGCGATCCGCCAGTACGAGTTCGGCGGCTGCACGGTTCCTCGCGACGCCTACGTCAACTACTGCTCCTGGGCGAGCCACCGCCTGCCCGAGGTCTTCCCCGAGCCCGAGGCCTTCATCCCCGAGCGCTTCACCCGCGAGCGCAAGGCGGCGCTGCCCCGCGGCGCCTACGTCCCCTTCGGCGGCGGCTCGCGCATCTGCATCGGCAAGCGCTTCGGCCAGACCGAGGTGAAGCTGGTGGCGACGAAGCTTCTGCAGCGCCTGCGGATGGAGGCGCTCCCCGGCCGCACCGTGAAGATCCGCCAGATGCCAACGCTCTCACCCGATGGCGGCCTGAAGATGCGGGTTAAGGATCGGGCGTCATGATCCCGCGCCATGCTCCTCTTCGCGGCAGCTGAGACCTGGTGGGGAGTCCTAGGCGGCCTGATCCCGATCATCGGCCTCGGCCTAATCGGCTACATCATCTATCTGGCAGTGAAGAAGAGTGACGACAACGAAGACGGGTCTCAGTAGGGGTCGAACGGCTTGTGCTTTTTCGGCGATTCCATCGCGGCAAGCCGCTGCGGATTCACCGAAAAAGTTGAGAGAAACCCCTACTGAGACCCGTCAACCGAGGCGTTACTTAATGAAGAGCATCTCCTCGTACTTCGGCAGCGGCCAGAGGTCGTCGGCGACGACGCGCTCGAGCTTGTCGGCCGCGTCGCGGACGCTGTCCATCGCCGCCAGCTGCTTGTCGCGGGCGTGGACCGCCATCTCCAGGCCCTCGAGGCCCGGGTCGGCATTGGCCGCTTCCAGCTCACCGAGGCCGGCGACCAGCTCGTCGACCAGGCCGCGGACTTCGCCCTCGAGCGAGGAGACGCCGGCCTCGCCGATCAGCGCCAGGTGGCGCAGCGCCGCCGGCAGGATCATCGTCTTGGCGATCGAGAAGGCGGTCTCCGCCTCGATATTGGCCCGTAGCCAGTACTGCTCGACCCAGACCTCGTAGCGCGAGTCGAGCTCCCGTTTCGAGAGCACGTTGTAGTTCTCGAAGGTGCGGATGGTCTGCTCGGAGACCACCTCGGGCAGCGCGTCGGGCGTCGTTTTCAGATTTTTCAGCCCCCGCTGCTCGGCCTCCCGGTGCCACTCATCGGAGTAGTTGTCGCCGCCGAAGCAGACTTCCCTGTTGGCCAGGTAGCTCTCTTTGACGATCTCGATCACGGCCTGCGGCATTTGCGCGCCGCTGTCGAGCTTCGCCTCCAGCTTGCCGGCGAGCTCGTCGATCGCCTCGGCGGCGATCGTGTTGAGCACGGTGTTCGGGAAGGCGAGCGACATGCTCGACCCGAGGGCCCGGAACTCGAATTTGTTGCCGGTGAAGGCGAACGGCGAGGTGCGGTTGCGGTCGCCGCCGTCCATCGGCAGCGGCGGCAGCACCGTCGCCCCGAGGTCGAGGAAGGAGGCCGGCGTGTTCGGATCGCCTTCGCCGGTCGCGATCGCCTCGAAGACTTTTTCGAGCTCGCCGCCGAGGAAGATCGAGATGATCGCCGGCGGCGCCTCGTTTGCCCCCAGCCGGTGGTCCTGGCCGATGTTGGCGACCGAGGCCCGCAGCAGGCCCTGGTGCTTATTGACCGCCTGGATCACCGCGGTGCAGAAGAAGAGGAAGTGGATGTTGTCGGCCGGCGTGTCGCCCGGGTTCAGCAGGTTGGCGCCGCCGTCCGTCCCCATTGACCAGTTGTTGTGCTTGCCGGAGCCGTTGACGCCGGCAAACGGCTTCTCGTGCAGGAGGCAGACGAGGCCGTAGCGGCGGGCGACGTTCTCCAACGTCTGCATCAGCAGCTGCTGGTGGTCGGAGCCGACGTTCGAGTTCTCGAAGATCGGCGCGATCTCGTACTGGGCCGGCGCCACCTCGTTATGGCGAGTCTTGACCGGGATGCCGAGCTTCCGCATCTCCAGCTCTGACTCCATCATGAAAGCGAGCACCCGCTCGGGGATCGAGCCGAAGTAATGGTCGTCGAGCTCGTGGCCCTTCGGCGGCTTGGCGCCGAAGAGGGTGCGCCCGGTGCTGATCAGGTCGGGCCGCTCGAAGAAGTACTGCTCGTCGATCAGGAAGTACTCCTGCTCGGGGCCGACGGTGGTGAAGACGCGCTGGCTCTCTTCGTCGCCGAGCAGCCGCAGCGCCTTGATCGCCGAGCGGCTGAGCGCGTCCATCGAGCGCAGCAGCGGGATCTTCGCGTCGAGCGCCTCGCCGGTCCAGGAGGCGAAGGCGGTCGGGATGCAGAGCAGCGCCCCGTTCGGGTTCTCGAGGATGAAGGCTGGGCTGGTCGGGTCCCAGGCGGTGTAGCCGCGGGCCTCGAAGGTGGCGCGGACGCCGCCGGTGGGGAAGGAGGAGGCGTCGGGCTCGCCCTGGATCAGCTCCTTGCCGGAGAAGCCGGCGATCGCGTTGCCTTCGCCGCCGGGCTCGTAGAAGGAGTCGTGCTTCTCCGCGGTCGAGCCGGTCAGCGGCTGGAACATGTGGGTGTAGTGGGTGGCGCCGTTCTCCAGCGCCCACTCCTTCATCGCCTCGGCGACGGCGTCGGCCAGGCTGGGGTCGAGCGCCTCGCCCCCGTCCAGCGTCGTCTGCAGCTGCTCGAAGACGTCCTTCGGCAGCCGTTCCTTCTGCACGACCACCGAGAAGACGTTCGCCCCGAAGGGGTCGTTCTCCGGGAGCGTCAGGTCCTGCGCGCCGAGGGCCCCTCCGTTCGAGCTCCACTGGGCTGCGGTGACGTTGTGCTGGCGAATGCGGTTCATCGGTTTTTGGATCTCCCCCAATAGGCGCGCGCTCGGGTCCGGCCCTGCGCGATCGGTTGAAAGTCTCAGTCCCTCGAAAAGAGCAGCACAGAGCCTAATGGCGCCGCCTTAATCGCGCCTTTGTACCGCCGTACAAACCTCGGGAGAAGAGTCTTATCCCTGGTGTCGCGAGGCCAGCGGGGTGACCTGGAAGATCCCGAGCGGATGGCGGAGGCGAAAGCCGCCCGTGGGCCGCATCTGTTCCGACCAGCCGGGGCCGGTGCGGTCGCCGTCTTCGCTGTAGGAGGTGTCCCAGCGCAGGCCGGCGATCACCGCGAAGACGTGTTCGCGGTTGGCGTAGATGCGGACCCAGCTGCCGGCGCCGCCACTGCCCCAGCGCATGAACCCGGTCGAGTCGAGCGGCGATTCGAGCAGCCCGGCGGCGTGCATCACGTAGCTGACCGAGCCCGAGCAATCGTAGCCGCGCGAGTTCCAGTTGCGGTGGCCGCCGCCCCAGACGTAGGGCCGGTGGCGGATCCGGTTCGCGGCTTCGATCATCGCTTCGACTGCAGGCGGGGCGGAGGGAGGCGCCACGGCGCGGCCATCGGGCAGCAGGCGCGCCTGCGGCACCGCGGCCGAAGCCGGCACGGCGACGCCCAGGGCGCCGCAGGCCAGTAGCGCGGTCAAGACCGTGAAGAGCTTCCCCTGCCTTCGCATCTGCAGGGTTATCGACAACCCCCGCGACGAATTGAAGGGGTCGCTCAGGCGCTCGGAGAAACGTCCGGCAGGGCGTTCGCGGCGACGAGCGATCCCATCAGCACGCCGAGCAGGAGATCCCGCAGCTCCTCGCGCCCGACGTCACGGTGCTCGATCCAGTTGAGGCACGCCCCGTCCATGAACCAGAGCCAGCCGCTGACGGCGATCCGCGCTTTCGGCGGCGGTTCGTCGGGGTAGAGGCCGTCGAGGATCCGCGCCGCGGTCTGCCTTCGCACCTGATCGACGAGATCGCGAATCTCGGTGACCCCGGTGGCGCTGTCCATCAGGTTGCGGTAGGCGCCCGCGTTCTCCTCGACCATCGCCAGGAACGCCTCCAGGCTGGCTTTCAGCTGCTCCACCGGCGGCAGCTCGGGGTCGGGGGCGGTCCGCCGCCGCAGCTCCTCGGCCCAGGCGCTGAGGGTCTCCTCGAAAAACGCCTGCTTGCTGGGGAAATAGTGGTAGAGGAGCGCCTTCGAGATTCCCACCTCGGCGGCGATCTTGTTCATCGAGAGCTCGTCGTAGGGGTGGCTGGTGAAGAGCTCGGCGCCGCGTTCGAGCAGCTGCTGCCGGCGCTCGTCGACGTCCATCCGGCGGTAGGCGGGTTCGCTCACGCACGGAAGTGTAGCGGCTTATTGACCGATGGTTGACAAGATTGCTACGGTGTTGACCATCGGTCAATAAGCGAGAGGAGATCACTATGAATGACGACCCGCACTACGACGTTCCGCCCGCCTTTCGGCCCCATCCAGGGGAGCCGCCGCGACAGGCACCGCCACCGCCACCGCCGATGAACCCGATCTCGCGGATCGAGTTCGAGCGCGTCTTCGGTGGCCGCGTCCTTGCCTGGATCGGCGGCTTGGCGACCCTGCTCGGCGTCATCTTCTTGATGCGCAGCGCCGTCGACAGCAGCTGGTTCACGGAGGAGGTCCGGGTGCTGATGGCCGCCTTCGGCTCACTCCTGCTGCTCGGCCTCGGGGTCTGGCTGCACGAAAAGAAGGGGCGCCTCGAGGTGGCCCGAATTGCGGTCGCCATCGCGCTCCCGGGCTTATACGCCACGACGGTCATGGCCACTCAGGCCTATGACCTGATCTCACCGGTAATCGGGCTCGAGGCGGCGGCGTTGATCGGCCTCGTCGGCGTCTTCATCGCCGTCCGCTGGTCCTCGATGCTGGTCGCCAGCGTTGGGATGCTGGGGGCGCTGGCCGCACCGATCTTCACCGGAACGGAGATCGACAGCGGCTCGATCGCCTTCGTTGCCATGGCCCTCGCCGCCAGCGTCGGTGTCCTGCTGTGGCAGCGCTGGAACTGGCTGGCTCTCGGCGCCTTCGCGGTCTCCGCGCCGCAGCTGATCGCCTGGATCTACAACAGCGGTTACATCGTCTTCGATGGTGGCTATGAACCCCACGAACCCGTCCTGCTCATGCTCGCGGTTCTGGCTGGGTTCTGGGTCCTCTATGCCGCCGCGGCCTTCGGCTATGAGCTGCGGAGCCGTGGGGAGGAGAGGTTGCCTATCTCCTCCTGGCTGCTGCTGCTCAGCAGCAGCGTGCTGATCGTTGGTGCCGGCGCGGTCATCCTCGACGGCAGCGGCACGGCCCTCGCAATGAATGCCTGGCTCTTCGGCTTCGCGCTCGTCCACCTGCTGCTCGGCAGCACCGCGATCCGCTTTGGCATCCACCGCGAAATCGGCTCGCTGCTGATCGCGGGAGGAATCGGACTTGCCAGCTTCGCCTGCGCGAACGTTCTCGACGGCCCCAGCCTGGTGGCTGCCTGGTCGGCCGCGTCGGCCGCTCTTGCCTTCCTGGCGACGCGGGTCGACCGCACCTCGGTGTCGACGCTGTCGGACGCGGAACGGTTGCTGATCGCGGCACTTGGCTTTCTCGGGCTGGCGATCATGCACATGCTGGCTGTCGAGGCACCCCCGACCGCGATCGCCGAAGGAGTCGACGACCTTGGCTCCGCCCTGATCGCGATCGCCTGCTGCGCCGGCGCCGCGCTCGCCTGCTGGCACTGGGGACGGGAGGTCGAGCCGAAGGTCGCGACGGTGACCGGCTACCTCGGCGCCGCCGGCTTCGTCTACCTCGGCTCGGTCGCGATCATCGACGTGATCGGCGACACCGCCGGCGGCGAAGCCCGCCAGATCGGCCAGTCCTGGCTCTCGGCCTTCTGGACGGCGACGGGCCTCGGCACGGTCGTCTGGGGCATGGTCCGCCGCTCCTGGAAGGCCCGCCTCGGCGGCCTCGCCCTGCTGATGGTCGCGATCGCCAAGGTCTGGACCTACGACCTCTCCGAGCTGGAAGAGACGGCCCGGGCGCTCTCCTTCGTCGCGCTCGGCCTGCTGCTCCTGGCCGGCGCCTTCGCCTACCAGCGGTTCAAGCCGGAGGAGGAAGAGGAGCCGGTCGAGGAGGTTAATGAGGGGGAGCCACAGCTCTACCTGTAGGGCCGATCAGCGGGAGCCGCAGGCATCTCTATAGCCTGCGGTCTCCCGCGGCCCGCGCCGCATGATCAAGCCGAAAAAGAGAGGGATCACTCTTCATGTTCGTCTCAAAGGCCGCCGTCGTCGGCGGCGGCACCATGGGGGGCGAGATCGCGCAGGCGATCGCCGCCGCCGACATCCCCGTCGTCGTCAAAGACATCGACCAGAAGTTCGTCGACGCGGCCGTCGAGAAAGCCCGCGGCGTCACCGAGGGGCAGCTCGCCCGCCTCGTCAAGAAGGAGAAGCTGACCCAGGAGCAGGCCGACGCGCGGCTCGCCGAGGTGCTGGGGAACATCACCGGGACCACCTCCTACGAGGAGTTCGGCGACGTCGACTTCGTGATCGAGGCGGTGCCGGAGAAGATGGAGATCAAGCAGGCCGTCTTCCGCGACCTCGACGCGGTGACGCCGGGGCACGCGATCCTCTCCTCCAACACCTCCTCGCTCTCGATCACCGAGATCGGAGAGGCGACGCTGCGGCCCGACAAGGTCGTCGGCTTCCACTTCTTCTACCCGGCCTCGATCATGCCGCTGGTCGAGGTGATCGTCGGCGAGGACTCCTCGCAGGAGACCGCCACCGCCGCCTACAACTTCGCCCAGGCGATCAAGAAGCAGCCGATCGTCTGCGGCGAGGTGCCCGGCTTCGTCGTCAACCGGATCCTGATGGCGACGATGGGGGAGATCTGGCGCGCCCAGGAGGAGCAGGGGCTGTCGCTGAAGGGGATCGACGAGGCGATCGCCGGCGCCCAGCTGGCGCCGATGGGCCCGTTCTTCCTCACCGACCTGCTGGGGCTCGACACCGTCCTGCACGTCGCCGAGCACCTGAACGAGTCCTACGGCGAGCACTTCTATGTCCACAAGGGTCTGCAGGGCCTCGTCGGCGAAGGCAAGCTCGGCGCCAAGACCGGTGGCGAGGGCTTCTTCAAGGACGGCGAGCAGAACATCCCCGGCGACAACCAGCCCGACGGGGAGGAGCTGGTGGCGATGTTCTCCAGCCGGGCGCTGATCGAGGCATGCCTGCTGGTCGAGGAGGGGATCTGCTCGGTCCGCGACATCGACCTCGGGATGATGGCCGGCGCCGGGCTCGACCCGCGCAAAGGCCTGCTGCCGCCGTTCTGGAAAGCCGACGTCACCGGCCTGGACCAGGTGCTGGAGACGATGGAGAAGCTCGAGGAGAAGCACGGCGATCGCTTCAGCCCGCCGATCACCCTCAAGCGGCTGGTTGCCCAGGGTCGCTACGGGCTCAGCACGGGCCAGGGCTTCTACCCCTACCCGCAGGCTGACGAGGGCGAGCAGGCAGACACCATCAAGCTGGAGACGCGCGGCAACGTCGCGATCGCCTGGCTGGCGAACCTGCCGATGAACTCGCTCTCGCCGCAGGTGATCGAGGACCTGGAGACGGTCTGGGACCGGGTCAAGCGAGACGAGGAGATCGGGGCGATGGTGATCGCCTCCTCGGTCCCGGTCGTCTTCTCGGCCGGCGCCGACATCAAGGCGTTCACGACGCTCGACCAGGAGAGCGGGGCGGAGCTGATCAACAAGGCGCACGCCCTCTTCCGCGACTTCGGCAAGGCCGGGGTGGTGACGATAGCCGCGGTCAACTCGATCGCCTTCGGCGGCGGCTGCGAGCTGGCGATGGCCTGTGACGTGCGGATCGGCGCCGAGGCGGCGGTCTTCGGCCAACCCGAGGTGAAGCTGGGGATCATCCCCGGCTTCGGCGGCACCCAGCGGCTGGCCCGGCTGGTCGGCCCTAACAGGGCATTGGAGATGAACCTGGTCGGCGACGCGATCCTCTCCGAGGAGGCGCTCGAACTGGGCCTCGTCAACCGGGTGGTCCCCGACCACGAGCTGTTCGAGACGGCGCTGATGTGGGGCCGCAAGCTCGCCGCCCAGGCGCCGATCGCGGTCGAGCAGATCAAGACCGTCTCCCACCAGGGCGACATCGACGCGGGCATCGAGGCCGAGAAGGTCGGTTTCGCCACCGCCTTCTTCAGCGAGGACGCCAAAGAGGGCATCAGCGCCTTCCTCGGCAAACGCACCCCGAAGTGGAGCGGCAAGTAGCGACGGGTGAGGTGGCGCGACTGGCCGAGCTGCTCGGCCAGTCGCGCCGCGCCGTCGCCCTCACCGGCGCCGGGGTTTCGGTGCCGTCGGGGATTCCCGACTTCCGCACGCCGGAGACGGGGCTCTGGGCCAAGGTTGACCCGATGGAGGTCGCCCACATCAGCGTCTTCGAACGCGACCCGAAGCGGTTCTGGTCCTATTACCGGCCGCGCTTCCAGGCGCTGGGGGACAAAGAGCCGAACCGGGCCCACGAGGCGCTGGCGGAGCTGGAGCGGCGGGGGCTGATACAGGGGGTGATCACCCAGAACATCGACCGCCTGCACCGGGCGGCGGGCTCCGAGAACGTGATCGAGGTCCACGGATCGATCGAGACCAGCTCCTGCCTGGAGTGCGGGACCGCCTACGGCCTCGAGGAAGTCGACGGCACCTTCGATGGGCGCGGCGTCGCGATCTGCGGCGAGTGCGGCGGCCCCGTCAAACCCGACGTCGTCCTCTTCGGCGAGCTGCTGCCCGAGGAGGCGATGGCGCAGGCCACGGAGCTCGCCGAAGGGGCGGACCTGATGCTCTGCGTCGGCTCCTCGCTGGCGGTGCACCCGGTGGCGGGGCTGCCGCAGCTGACCCTCGAGCACGGTGGCTCAGTCGCGATCGTCACCAAGGGTGGGACGCCGTATGACCGCGCCGCCGAGCTGAAGCTCGAGGGGGAGGTCGACGCCGAGCTGGCAGCGCTCGTCGACGCGCTCAGTTAGACGGATAGTTGCCCCGCCTGCGGGACAACTGCGTGATCACTGAATCGGGTCAGACGGTTTCGCGCTGCCGGGCTTTCCCGTCGTCGGGATTCCTCGGTCTTCGCAGGCGGCGACGATCGTCCGTGAGCGCGGGTCGTCGAAGCGAGCGGCGTGGGCGCACCTCGCTTCGGCCTCGGCGTCGCAGGCGCTGACCGTCTGGGCGCCGACGATTCCGGCGACCGAGGCGCTGAAGCATCCGGGCGCAAGGGGTGAGCTGCTGTCTCCGGCGGTCGCGATCACGACCCCCAGCAGCGCGACGAGGGTGACCACGAGCGTGGCCAGGGCGGCCTTGATCTCGCGCGGGCTCAGTTTGTAGAGCGGCGTCGTCTGCCGCTCGTAATGACCTTCTAGTGGCATGGGCGGCAGTCAATCAGCCACTCGAAGAGGGCGCCATCGCCCGCCGGGCGAACAATCGCCGCCGATCTTTAGACACTCGTACGTAGTGGCGCGGCGGCGGCGGCGGCAGGGTTAGCCGGGTCCGAGAAGTGCCTACGAGAAAGGGAGTACCTGTAAATGGAATGGTTGAGCGAAGGCGCCAATTCATGGCAGCTCACCGCCGCGACCCTTGTCGGGTTGATGAGCATCCCCGGGCTGGTCGTGCTCTACGGCGGCGTGATGCAGAAACGCTGGTCGGTGAACTCGATGATGATGGCGTTCGTCGCCTTCGCGATCGTGTTGGTCCTCTGGGTCCTGGTCGGCTTCAAGATGGGATTCGGCGAGCCGGTCCATGCGGTCAGCGACAGCGGTTTCTTCGGGAACTTCATAGGCAAGCCCGGATCGATCCTGAACAGCAACGAACTGCTGAAACAGGCGCACATACCTGAGCTCGCCGAAGAAGAATTCCTCTTCCCGCAATCGACGCTCGCCTACTTCCAGATCGTCTTCGCGGCGATCACGCCGATCCTGATGCTGGGCTCGGTGCTCGGGCGCTTCAACTTCAAGGCGTGGATCCCCTTTGTCGCGCTTTGGACCCTGCTCGTCTACACGGTCAACGCCTTCCTGATCTGGGGCGGCGGCTTCTTCGCCCAGCAGGGCGCGATCGACTACTCCGGCGGTTACGTGATCCACCTCGCCGCCGGCGTCTCCGGCTTCGTCGCCGCCGCGGTGATCGGGCCGCGCCTGCAGCGCGACCGCGAGGTCGACGCGCCGAACAACCTGGCGATGGTCGCGGTCGGCGCCGGCCTTCTCTGGATGGGATGGAACGGGTTCAACGGCGGTGACTGGTACAGCGCCGGCGAAGTCGCCTCCGCCTCGGTGCTCAACACCAACCTCTGCGTCGCCGTCGCCTTCCTCAGCTGGGTCGGCCTCGACTACCTGACCGGCCGCAAGCCGAGCCTGATCGGCTCCGTCAACGGCATGATCGTCGGTCTCGTCGCGATCACCCCCGGCGCCGGCTTCGTCAACGGCTGGGCCGCGATCGTGATCGGCGTCCTCGCTGCCGCGATCGTCTACCTGGCGCTGAACTACCTCAGCCGGCTGCGGCCCTTCCGCAACGTCGACGACACCCTCGGGGTCGTCTACACGCACGGGTTCGCGGGGGTCGCCGGCGGTCTGCTGACCGGCATCTTCGCCAACAAGCTGATGGCCGGCGAACACGAAGGCCTGATCTCCGGCGGCGGGCTGCACCTGCTCGGCGTCCAGGCCTACACGGCCCTGTGGGTGATCGTGTTCTCGGCGATCGGCACCTACATCCTGCTGAAACTGGTCAGCGTCTTCGTGCCTCTGCGGATGACCGAGGAGGAAATGGAGACCGGCGACATCGCCGTCCACGGCCACGAGGTGTACCCGTCGGACGTGCCGTCTCTGGGTTATCCCGACGGCGTCCCGGCGGCCCAGCCCGCGGCTCGGCCGGCCCCTGCCGGAGGCACCGCCTAGGCAGGGCGGACGGGTGCAGAGCGGAACCGCCCTCTCCCCTGGGGCGGTTCCGCTTCTCGCTCTCGGCGCTCTAGCCTGGGACCACCAACATCCTTCGGAGGAACCCGAATGTCACTGAAGATCATCGTTTCCTACGACGACACCGACATGGACCGGGACGCGCTGGCCCTGGGTCGTCTCTTGGCGCAGGCTGGTGCCGAGCTCGCCCTCGCCTACGTCCGCCACTCGTTCGGCGAATCGCTCGAGCAGCAGCAGGCCGAGGAGCTGCTGGCCCGCGGGGCCGCATCGGTCGGGACCCCCGAGATGCCTCAGCACGTCGTCCAGAACCCGGCGACCAGCGTCGGCTTGACCGAGCTGGCCGAGAAAGAGAAGGCGGACGTGATCGTCTTCGGCTCCGAATACCGCACCGCATCGGGGCTGGTGAAGCCGGGGATCTCGGCCCACAAACTCCTCCTCGGCGGGCCCTCGGCGATCGCCGTCGCGCCGGCCAACTTCCACGCCAGCCCGGTCGTCGACGTCGGCACCGTCGGGGTGATCGACGAGGGCGATCCGAGCGCCCGCGAGACGGCGAACAGCCTCGCCGGCGCGTTGGGCGCCCGGTGCGCCGACTACGGCTCCGGCCGGGTCGACCTGCTCGTCGTCGGCTCGCGGCCGGAGGCGCCGGCGGGGCGGGTCGTGCTGAGCGCGAAAAGCGACTACGCGGTCGAGGACGCCCGCTACCCGGTGCTGGTGATCCCGCGCGGGGTCTCGGTCGACTTCAGCGCCGCGTCCTCCGTTGCCTGAGCGCAGCCGCGCTCAGCGCTGACGCTGGAGGACGACGATCACGGCTGCGACCTCCGGGTCGCGGCCGTCGATTCGCTCGCTCAGGCCCTCCAGCTCGACCGGGCGGGCGCCGTGGGTCGAGGCAAGCTCGGCGACGGTCTTCACCGCCGAGTCGGTCTCGATCACCAGCGCCGCCGGGCCGGCAGCGGCGCCGCGGCTCTCCTGCGCGGCGCCGAGCACTCGCGCCGTCACGTCGGCGGCCGAGCGCTGCGCGTTCGCCCATCCCTGGCCGAAGGAGAGCTCCGGGTTGCTCAGCTCCGCGCCCTCCAGCACCCGCAGCTCGCTTTCTTCGGGGTTCCATTTGCGGTCCCCCAGTTCGATGGTGCGGCGGGACAGCCAGGGCTCCAGCACTGTCTGCCGCAGCTCCTCGGAGCTGAGGTTGAAGGCGCGGGCGTGGCGGAGGGCGGTGCTGACCTCGACGTGGAAGGGCATGGCGCGACGCTAGCGGTTCCGGGCGGGGAGATGGGATGATCCCGCGCCCATGCCATCCTCCCTGCCCGACGCCATCGTCTTCGACAACGACGGCCTCCTCCTCGACACCGAGTCGGTCTGGACGCGGGCGGAGGAAGACCTCTTCGAGCTGCGCGGCACCGAGTTCACCCCGGCCGACAAGCTCGAGCTGGTCGGCACCTCGGCCGAGATCGCCGGCGGCATTCTCGAACGCCGCCTTGGCGAGCCGGGGCGGGCCGGGGAGCTGATCGAGGAGCTGAACGAGCTCGTGGTCGCCGAGCTAGAGCACGGGGTCGAGACGATGCTCGGCGCCCGCGAGCTGCTCGAGCGCGTGCGCGCCCATGGGGTCCCGCTGGGCCTCGTCTCCAACTCACCGCTGCGCTTCGTCCGCCGCTCGATCGAGCTCGCCGGCTTCGAGGGCTTCTTCGACGTGGTCCTCAGCGCCCACGAAGTCGCGGCGCCGAAGCCCGCCCCGGATCCCTACCTCGAGGCCTGCCGGCGGCTCGGGGTGGAGCCGGGCCCGGACGTGGTCGCGCTGGAGGATTCACCCACCGGCGTCGCGGCGGCGCGGGCCGCAGGGCTGACGGTCATCGGCATTCCCTCGGTCGAGGGCGTCCTCCTCGGCGAGGCGCACCACCTGGCCGAGTCGCTGCTCGACGAGGTGGTCGCGCGGCGTCTCTCGCTCTAGTCGCGGAGGACGCGGCGGCGGCGGAGGACGCGCTCGGCCGTTTTCAGGCGCTCCTCAAGCGTTGCCCGCTGCTCGTCGGCCGGTTTGTCACGAAGCGATGCCAGGTCGGCCTCGTGGCCGGGATCGTCGACGGCGTCCTCCAGCTCGACCAGCAGCGCTTCGAGGCCGATCCGCAGCTGCAACGCGGCCTCGCGGACGCGGCCGGCATCGAGGTCGGCGCGGGCTCTGAGCAGGAGGGTCTCGCAGGCGTCCAGGTGCTCGCGGCCGCGGAGGACGGCGGCTACTCGTTCCTGGGGGCGCAGCTGTTCCTCGCGCCGCCGGCGGCGCGAGGCGTTGCGGGGGCCGACGTCCACCTTGCGGGCGTCGGCGAAGCGGCCATCCGCCGTCTCCTCGCCGCTGCCGTAGCCGAGCAGGACTCGCTCGGCGTGATCAGGGGAGAGCTGTCGGATGCAGGGGTCGGCGGCTGCTACGGCATGGGCGTGGAGCGCTTGGTTCAGGGTCTTGGTCGCTTCGGCGACGAGGACGTCGACCTCGTCCTCGTCTTCGCTTGTGTCATCTAGCCAGCGGGCGGCCTGTGGCAGGTCCTCCAACGGAGCGGCGGCGCGGATCACGGTGGCGCGGGTGAGGGATACCGGCTCCGGCTCTTGCTCGGCTGGCGTGGGACGACCGCGACGGCGCCGGCGCCCGGCGCCTGGCGCGCCCAGCCGCTGCAGGACGAGAACGGTCTCCTCGCCGCTCTCGGGCGCGCCCGAGAGGTAGCGGCCCTCGGCGAGCGGCAGCGTCCCGGCGAAGTCGAACTGGACGAATCCGAAGAGCTTGGCCAAGGGGCGATTCTCGCCGCTCAGCCCGACCGGCGCCGGCTCAGTCGCCAGCGCCGGCGGCGAGGCCGCCGTTGGTCTGGTCGGGCACCGCGTATTTCGAGGGGCTGACCGGCACGTCCGGGTTTTCGATCTGACCGAGGCGGTTGATCAGGCGCTGCCACTGCTGCGGCTTCAGCAGCGCCGTGAACTGGGCTTCGGGGCCGCCTTCGATCGGGTGGTAGCCGATGTGGACGTGGTCATAGTGGTCGGGCAGCGCGAAGCTGGTTTCGCCGGGCAGGTCCTCGAGCGAGATCACCTGGTGCGGTTGCATCGTCCCCTGCAGCTGGAGGACGTCTTTGATCAATTCGTCGGTCATCGTCCCCGGGCCCTGGTGGCCGGTTACGGGGGTTCCGTTGATGACAGCGATGTCGACCGCGTCGCCAGTGCTGTGCTCGGAGACGTTGCCGGAGGTGGTCATCAGGCTGTGGCCGCACTCCAGCGCGGTGACCGTCAGTTTGAAGCCTTTTGAGCGCAGGTACTCGAGCACCGCCAGGATGCGGCGGTCGATCCTGCCGCTGGCGATGTCTTCACGCCCGCATTCGTAGATTTCGAGCCCCTTGTCCGCGAGGACGCGCTTCTGCAGCGCCTCCTTGGAGAGCAGCAGGACGCCGGCGCCGCTGAGGTCGGCGAACGGGCTCTCGCCCTTGGCGCGGTAGATCGCGGTGGCCTCCAGCAGCTTCCAGCCGTCGAGGATCGGCTTCGGGTCGATCCGCGGCGCGCCCTTGCCGGCGGGGCGAATCGAGAAGTTGATGTGGGGGTCGATCCCGTCCTCTCCGGGGGCCACCCGCGCCAGCACGGTGCCGGCGATCACCTTCGAGCCGACCCGGATCGAGCCCTCGCCGCTCGCGGCCAGCGCCGCTTCCAGCTTGCCGAGGGCGTCGCTGTTCTTGGCGCGGCGGGGATAGGCGCGCAGCCGCGGGCGCAGGTTCTCGCTTTCGACCGGCACCCGCTTTTCCTTGCCGCTCGGCTCCACCACGAGGCGGTGGTCGCGGACCAGGGAACCGAGCTCGGCGTAGGTGTAGCGGTTGCCGTAGGTGTCTTCGAGGACGACGAAGTTGCCCAGCTTCTCCGAGTGGCCGAGCTTGCGGACCACCCCGTCGTTGACCGCGACGACCGGCGCCCCCTCCTTGGTGAAGATGTTGATCCCGCGCGGGGTGGGGGAGGAGGAGATGACTTCGGCGGCGCTGCCGATTTCGTCGCCCCTCTGCAGCGCTTGGCGGGCGGCGATGTCATCGGCGTAGCGGGCGTTGGCGGCGATCGGGAAGCGCGCCCCCTCGGTGAGGCCGGTCAGCGAGCCGACCAGATCGGAGGGGAGGCGGCCGTAGGCGCGGGCGTAGAGGAGGACCTCCTGCACGTACCAGTCGGCGTGGTTGTAGGCGAAGATCGCCTGGTAGAGATCTTTGTCGCCGCCGGCGAGCTTCAGATAGTGGGCGGCGGCGCAAATCGCGTCGACCGGGTTGTAGGGGTCCTTCTTGCCGTCGCCGTTGGCGTCGAGCCCGAACTGTTCCCAGCTGGAAGGCAGGAACTGCATCCAGCCGACCGCGCCGGCGCTGGAGACGTTGGTGTTGGTGCCGAATGCGGTCTCGATTTTGTTGATCGAGGCGAGCACCTCCCAGGGAATGCCGTATTCGGCGCCGCAGGCCTGGTAGATCGGCAGCAGGAAGGGCGGGATTTCGAAGGAGTCGATGACGAAGTTGGGCACACCGATCGGGGCCGGGCCGAAGGGGGCGATCGTCGTCGTCGGGTTGACCGTAGTCGGGGCCCCGCCTTCGGTGAACTGGGAGCCGCCATTTGAACCCTCAGGTAGAGGTTGATCCCCGCCGCCGGTGGCGCTCGGGGCAGTTACGCCGCCGTTGTTCCCGCCGCTGGTCGGAGCCGCGAGTTCGTCGTTGCGGGTGGCGCCGCCCTTGCCGGCGGCGCTCCCCGTGGTGGTGGGGCCGCCGATTTCGGCGCCGTGCTCAACGCCGCCCTTCGGTTCCGCTTCTGAGGTGGGAGTGGGAGGGGCCGCGACTTCTTCGCCTTCGCTCGCTTCGACCGGCGCCGCGGGCGGGACCTCGGTGGTGTCTTCAGGGGATTCGCAGTCCGGGTCGGCGGTGTCGACGAGGCCGTCGCCGTCGTCGTCGACCCCATTGGCGCAGGCGGGCGCGGCCAGGGACGGCACCGCCGTCGTCGTGGTCGGCGAGGGGGTGAGGGCGCTGCTTTCGGACACAGGCTCGGCACCGGCCAATGCGGCGGCGATGGCGGTAATCGCCATGAAGCCGGAAAGTGCGGCGAGAATGGATGCGAACTTGGATCTCATGCCGAGGCGTATCTGGTCTCTCTACCCGCGCCGGTTTCCCCTCCCCGGGCAGTAACCAGTAAGAGGCTACTCACTGGTTCCAACGTCCACAACGGCGGCGGCTGCTCCCAACAAGTCCTTAATCAACGCTTGCAACATATTTGTGACGGGAGATTTTCAGCCGAGCCGGATGCGCTCGTTAAGCTGCTGTGACTTGAGCTTCGAGGAATACGAGCAGGACGGGCTGCGGGCGCGGGCCGAGCAGGCGCTCGGGGAGCTGGCGCAGGCCCTGATCGACAACCCCACCCTCCACGATGCGGTCACGGCCGCCTTGGGGGCGCGGGAGAAGGCGCTCGAGGCCCAGCAGGCGGCGATGGCCGCGCTCAACCTTCCATCCGCGACCGACGTCGAACGGCTGGAGCGGCGGTTGCGCTCCTTCTCGCAGCGGCTCGAGGACGTTGAGGAGGCGATCGACGACCTCACCCGCGAGCTGGGGGCGCTGCGGCGCGAGAACGCGAAGAAAGCGGAGAAAAAAGCTCCGAAGAAAGCGAAAGCTAACTCTCGACCTTAGGCTGAGAGTTGGCGGGCCGCCGCTCGTGCCGCGCCTTTGGCCGCCTCCTCCAGATCCTCGTCCCGAAGCTGTCCCGAGTCGCTCTTCTCGGTGGCGATCAGGATCGCGGCGGCCGCCACGCTCCGCTCTTTTGCCGCCCGGAAGAGCGCGCCGGTCTGCATGTCGGCGCCCTCGGCCACCAGCGACGGCAGCTCCCCCTCGGGCCGGTGCAGCGAGTCGAGGCTGACGACGGCGCCGCTGGTCGCCTTCAGCGCCTGCCCGAGCCCCGCGGTCGTCTCCGGGTCTGGGAGCGAGCGGCCCCCGTCCGGAGTGTGCGCCTCGGTGACGACCAACAGCTCGCCCAGGCCGAGGTCGCCGAGGGAGGCGCAGGTGCCGATCCGGATCACCCGCCTCACCCCGAGCTCGGCGAGGTCGCCGAGCACCACCGAGGCGCTCGGGCCGCCCATCCCGGTCGCCTGGATCGTCAGCTCGTGGCCCTCGGGAGTGCGACCCCAATAGCCCCAAAGCCCCCGCGCGTGGTTGCTCATCTTCGGTTGCTCCAGCAGCTCCTGGGCCAGCATCAGCGCCCGGCCGGGGTCGCCGACGAGGACCGCGTCGGCGGCGATCGGCGCGGTGGGGCGGAGGCGGGCCGGCATCTGCCGCCGACACTAGCCGGCCGCGGCAGCGCTTTGCCGCGCCTTCGCTGGCTAGCCTCGCCCCATGCCCGATACGCAAATCTCCCTCAGCGAGGCGGCGCGGCGGTCGGGGGTCCCGGCGAGCACGCTGAAACGGTGGGCTGAGGAGAAGATCCTGCCGGTGCGGCGGGGCCGCTGGACCGCGGCGGCGGCGGCGCAGGCGAGGGTCGTGGCGCGGATGCGCGAGCGCGGCTACTCGCTCGAGGACCTGAAAGAGGCGGGCCGCGAGGGCCGGCTCGCCTTCGGCTTCACCGAAGAGCTCTTCAGCGATCCCGGCGAGCGGCGCCTGAGCGTCGAGGAGGTGGCGGCGGAGACCGGCCTCGAGCCGGAGCTGGTCGAGCGGATCCTGGTCATCCTCGGCACCCCGGTTCATCGGAGGCGGGACGTCGGCCCCGAGGACGCGGAGGCGCTGCGCCACTGCGCCCGCGTGCTCGATGCCGGCTTCCCGCTCGTCGCCTTCCTGCAGCTGGTCCGCGTCTACGCCCAGTCGATGCGGCGGATCGCCGAGGCCGAGGTCCGCCTCTTCCACCTCTACGTGCACGAGCCGCTGATCCGCGACGCGGTGCCGGAGCTGGAAATGGCGGAGGAGATGGGGGAGCTGGCAGCCGACATCCTGCCCCTGGCGACGCCGTTGACCGAGTACCTGCACCAGCGTTACCTGCGCTTCTTCGTCGAGCAGGACGTGGTCGGTCATATGGAGGCGGATGCCAGCGCCGTCGACACCGCGGAAATCGAACTCGGCCATGTCCACGTCAGCCTCTGCTTCATCGACCTCACTGGCTTCACCCGCTACACCGAGGAGGAGGGGGACATTGAGGCGCTCGACGTGATCGAGAACTTCGTCGCCTCGGTCGAAGCGACGCTGCCGCGCGAGGCGACGATCGTGAAGACGATCGGGGACGAGGTGATGATCGTCTCGCCGGATCCGTTGTCGCTGACCGAGTGGGCGGTCGACTTCCTCGCCCGCTTCGAGCAGCGGCCGCAGCCGCGGGTCGGGATCCACTACGGCGACGCCGTCTACCGCGACGGCGACTACTTCGGCGGCCAGGTCAACCTCGCCCACCGGGTGGTCAACCGGGCGCTGGCGGGCGAGGTGCTCGTCACCGACGCCGTCTGCGCCGCGATCGCGGCGAGCGACCGGCTCCACTTCGACGGAATCGGCCGGGTCAGCCTCAAGGGTTTCCCCTCGCCGACCGAGCTCTTCGTCGTCCGCGCCGCATGATCGCCGCCGAGCTTCTGGAGCGGGTCGAAGCCGGCGGCCTCCTCGCCGAGTCAGACGCGCTGGTGGCGATGTTGTCCGGCGGGCGGGATTCGGTCTGCGTGCTCGACCTCGCGGTGCGGGCGCGGGGGCCGGAGGCGGTGCTCGCGGTGCACGTCAACTATGGGCTCCGCGATGAGGCTGACGAAGACGAGCGCTGCTGCGCGCGGCTGTGCGAGCGCCTCGGGGTGGCGCTGGAGGTCGAGCGGCCGCGACGCCCGGAGGGGTCCGGGAACCTGCAGGCCTGGGCAAGGGAGGCGCGCTACGGCGCGGCGGCGCGGCTGGCGGAGGGGGCGGGGGCGACCATCGTCACCGGCCACACCGCCGACGACCAGGTCGAGACGATCCTCTACCGGCTGGCTTCCTCGCCGAGCCGCCGGGCCCTGCTGGGGATGCGCCCGCGCGACGGCCGCCTGGCTCGGCCGCTGCTCGGCACCACTCGCGGGGAGACCACCGCCTACTGCGAAGAGCGCGGCCTCGCCTGGCGCGACGACGCGAGCAACGAGGGCGACGCCTACGCGCGCAACCGCATCCGCCAGGGCCTGATCCCCGAGCTGGAACGGGTCCATCCGGCCGCCAGGGAGAACGTGCTGCGGACCGCGGCGCTGCTGCGCGAGGAGGCGGAGCTGCTCGATTCGCTGGTCGACGCCGAGCTGGCCGGCGGCGAGGGGGTCGCGCCGGGGACGATCCGCCACGCCCGCTTCGCCGAGCTGCGCCCCGCCCTGCGCCGCCTCGTCCTCCAGCGCCTCGCCGATGAGGCCGCCGGCCGGCCGGTTGCCGGCGCCGCCCGCTTCGCCGAGCAGGTGGCGGGGCTCAGCCGCGGCGGCTCGGTCCTCGACCTGGGCGGCGGCGTCCGCGCCGTCCTCGAAGGCGGCGTCCTCAGCGCCTCCCTCTATATCTAGACTGCGGCGCGTGGCGGACCCCGCGATCGGCGAGACCCTTGTCGCCCGAGACGACCTGCAGCGCCGCATCGCGGAGCTGGGGGCGGAAATCAGCCGCGACTACGCGGGCAGGGAGCTGATCCTGGTCGGCGTGTTGAAGGGGGCCGTTCTCTTCCTCGCCGACCTGATGCGCCACCTCGAGGTCCCCTGCGAGATCGACTTCATGGCCGTCTCCAGCTACGGCTCGCAGACCGATTCCTCCGGCGTCGTCCGCATCCTCAAGGACCTCGACGCGCCGATCAAGGACCGCGACGTGCTGATCGTCGAGGACATCATCGACTCCGGCCTCACCCTGCAGTACCTGATGCGCAACCTCAACGCCCGGGAACCCGCCTCGCTGCGGGCCTGCGCGCTGCTGACCAAGCCCGAGCGGCTGCGCGTCGACCTCTCGCCCGCCTACGTCGGCTTCGAAATCCCCAACCGGTTTGCGATCGGCTACGGCCTCGACCACGCCCAGAAGTACCGCAACCTCGACTTCGTCGCCGCCCTGGCCGAATAGCGGAAAAAGCGCCCTGGTACGCTGATTTCTCCTCGTGAGGCGTTTCTTCAAAAGCGCGGCGTTCCCGATCCTGCTGGTCGTGATCCTGGCGTTCATCGCCCAGAAAGTGATCAGCGGCAGCGGTGGTTCGGAGGCGCCCGGATACAACGAACTCGTCCAGCCCAAGAGCGGGCTGATTGCGACGAACCAAATCGAAGAAGTCGACGTCAACACCAAGGACAACACGCTTGACGTCAAGAAAGTCAACGGGGAAAGCTTCTCGACCGGGTACCCGCCCAACACCGAGCAGAGCCTGCTGAACGAGCTCGAGGCGGCGGAAGTCAAGACCGACGTCCACGGCTCCGGCAGCTCCGGGCTGCTCTCGCTGCTGACCTTGGTCCTGCCCTTCGTCCTCTTCTTCGGCTTCTGGATCTTCCTGATGAACCAGATGCAGGGCGGGGGCTCGCGGGTGATGAACTTCGGCAAATCGAAAGCCAAGCGGATGTCGGTGGACGCGCCGAAAATCACCTTCCGCGACGTCGCCGGAGTTGACGAGGCGGTGCAGGAGCTCGAGGAGATCAAGGAATTCCTCGAGAACCCGAAGAAGTTCCAGGCGCTCGGCGCCAGGATCCCGAAGGGCGTCCTTCTATATGGACCGCCGGGGACCGGCAAGACCCTGCTCGCCCGCGCCGTCGCCGGCGAGGCGGGGGTCCCCTTCTTCTCGATCTCCGGCTCGGACTTCGTCGAGATGTTCGTCGGCGTCGGCGCCAGCCGCGTCCGCGACCTCTTCGAGCAGGCGAAACAGAACTCCCCCTGCATCATCTTCATGGACGAGATCGACGCCGTCGGCCGCCACCGCGGCGCCGGCATGGGCGGGGGCCACGACGAGCGCGAGCAGACGCTGAACCAGCTGTTGGTCGAGATGGACGGCTTCGAAATGAAGGACAACATCATCTTGATCGCGGCCACCAACCGGCCCGACATCCTTGATCCGGCGCTGCTGCGGCCCGGCCGCTTCGACCGTCAGGTCGTCGTCGACCGCCCGGACCGCAAGGGCCGCAAGAAGATCCTCGAGGTCCACACCCGCGGCAAGCCGCTGGGGCGCGAAATCGAGCTCGACACGCTGGCCGGCCAGACCCCCGGCTTCACCGGCGCCGACCTCGCGAACCTGATCAACGAGGCGGCGCTGCTGACCGCCCGCTCGGGCAACCGCGAGATCACGATGAAGGAGCTCGAGGAGGGGATCATGCGGGTGATCGCCGGCCCCGAGAAGAAGACCCGGGTGATGAGCGAGAAGGAGCGGCTCGTCACCGCCTACCACGAGGTTGGCCACGCGATCGTCGGGCAGCTGCTCGAGAACACCGATCCTGTCCACAAGATTTCGATCATCAGCCGCGGCCAGGCGCTCGGCTACACGATCAGCCTGCCGACCGAGGACAAGTTCCTCACCACCCGGGCCGAGCTGACCGACACGATGGCGATGACCCTGGGCGGCCGCGCCGCCGAGGAGATCGTCTTCGGCGAGATCACGACCGGCGCCTCCAACGACCTCGAAAAGGTGACCGAGACGGCGAAGCAGATGGTGATGCGGTTCGGGATGTCCGAGCGCCTCGGCCCGCGCGTCTTCGGCCATGACCGCGGCCAGCCGTTCCTCGGCCGCGAGTTCAGCTCCGAGCCCGATTACTCCGACGAGATCGCCCGCGAGATCGACGACGAGATCCGCCGCATAGTCGAGAGCGCTCACCAGACCGCGAAGAGCCTGCTGAGCGAGCGCCGCGAGGACCTCGAGCGGGTCTCCAAGCTGCTGCTGGAGCGGGAGACGATCGACGCCAAGGAGTTCATCGCCCTGCTCGAAGGCAAACCGGCGGAGGAGGTCTTCGTCGACGACGATGAGCGTCCGGCAAAGCCCGCCGAGCCAGCGCCCGAGCCGGAAAGGGCGGCACGCGAGGGCTCCCGGCCGATGCCGCGCCCGCGGCCAGGCCTCGCCGGCGGCGACGCTTCTTAACGGAGCTCCGATGACGCAACTGATGGGGGTGGTCAACGTGACCCCCGATTCATTTTCCGACGGTGGCCTCTACCTCGATCCGGAGGCGGCGATCGCGCATGGACGGGAGCTGGCCGGGGCGGGGGCGGAGATTCTCGACGTCGGTGGCGAATCGACGCGGCCTGGCGCGGAGCCGGTCGGCGCGGAGGAGGAGCTGCGGCGGGTCGTCCCGGTCATCCGAGGACTGAGCGACCTCGATTGCCGAGTCTCGGTCGACACCGCGAAGGCCGTCGTCGCCGCGGCGGCCCTTGACGCCGGCGCCGGGATCGTCAACGACGTGACCGCCTTGCGCGGCGATCCTGAGATGGCCTCGCTCTGCGCCGAGCGCGGCGCCACCGTCGTCCTCATGCACATGCTCGGCGAGCCGCGAACGATGCAGGACGACCCGCGCTACGACGACGTCGTCGGGGACGTGAAGGCGTTCCTCGCGGAGCGGTTGCAGGCGGCAGTCGCCGCCGGCATCGCCGAGGAGCGGGTCTGGCTCGACCCCGGCATCGGCTTCGGCAAGACCGCCGCGCACAACATGGAGCTGCTGCGACGGCTTGGCGAGCTGCGCGCGCTGGGGCGGCCTCTGGTCGTCGGCACCTCGCGCAAGAGCTTCATCGGCAGGGTCGACGGCTCGCCGGCCGACCAGCGCCTCGGCGGCACGATCGCCTCCTCGGTCCTCGCCGCCGCCGAGGGCGCCGACGTCCTGCGCGTCCACGACGTCGCCGAGGCACGCCAGGCGCTGACCGTGGCGACGGCGATTCTCGGGTAGCGTCCCGGCCATGGAGAGCCACGGCAACGGCATCGATTCGAGCGCGGAAATCGAGCTACGCGGGCTCTCGATCTACACCCACCACGGGGTCTCGGAAGCCGAGCAGGAGGTCGGCCAGCGCCTCGAGTTCGACATCTCCTTCGACGTTCCCGACTGCGACGCGGTGCTGACCGACCGCCTCGAGGACACCGTCGACTACGGAGCCGTCTGCGACATCGTCGCGCTCGCCGCCACCGAGCGCAGCTACAAGACGCTCGAGCGCCTGGCGCAGGTGGTGGGGGAGCGGCTGATGGAGCGCTACGGCTGCGACACGGTCCGGGTGCGCGCCGCCAAGCCGGAGCCGCCGCTGCCGCTGGCGATCCAGGAGATCGCAGTCGAGGTCACCCAGGAGCGCGCGGTCGAAGCCGAAGACGCCGAGGACTAGCCCGTGGCCGAGTGGCGGACCGGTTACCTCGGCCTCGGCTCCAACGTCGGCGACTCCGCCGCCCACCTCCGCGCCGCGGTCGACCTGCTGGAAGCGGAGGGGGTCGAGATCGACACCGTCTCATCCACCTACGTGACCGAGCCGGTCGGCGAGATCCTCGACCAGCCGGACTTCCTCAACGCCGCGGTCCGCATCCGCACCGACCTCGAACCCGAAGAGCTGCTCGACGCCTGCAAGCGCGTCGAGGCCGAGCGCGGCCGCCAGTTCGACTCTCCCCGTCATAGCCCCCGCCCCCTCGACATAGACCTGCTCCTGCTCGGCGACGTCGAGATCAGCAACAACCGCCTCACCTTGCCGCACCGCGAGGTGACCAGCCGCCGCTTCGTCCTCGTCCCCATGCTGGAGTTGGACCCCGAGCTGACGCTCCCGGATGGAACTCGGCTGGCCGATTCCCTGGCGGCTCTGCCGGAGGGAGAACGGGTCGATACGGCAGGTTCTCTCTAACTTTGCTCCAATCTCTTTGCGGTAATACCGACGAAGGGAGAGAGATGAAGCACCTGAAGGCGCAGGCCGCCGCCGTGGCGGCGGCCATGACCCTGATCGCGTTGCTAGGAGCAAGCACGGCTTCCTCCAACGTCCTCTGCAAAACGGCAACCAATCCGTGCAGCTCCGCCTATCCGGAAAAAACGGCACTCAAAGCTGATCTGACCTCGAAACAGTCGATCCTCGAGCTGACCACCTCGGAAAACACCGAACTGACTCGGTGCGGGAAAGAAACCCTCACCGCGACCATCACCAATCCGGGGACCGTGGCCACAAACGTGATCGCCGCGGGGGGCCTCGAATTCAGCGAATGCGTCGGCTTCACGAAAGTGGCGGTGAAAACCGGGCCGCTGGAAATCCGCAGCATTCCAGGCACCGTCAACGGCACAATCATGGCTGGTGAAGTCGAATGGACAGTCAACGTCGTCGGCGCTGACTGCAAATGGCGCACGACCAACGCGGACCTCGGCACGCTCATCGGGGGCGCCGATCCGACCCTGGAAGTGAAACTGCTGTTCCCGAGCGGCTTCTGTTATCCGGAATCGATGCTCCGCTGGACAGCCAGCTTCACATTCACAAACCCGATTTACGTCGAGCCGAGCTAAGCGGCGGCTAGCGGCGCAAGCCACTCAGCCGGCAGCACCGCCGGGAGCCGGCCGGGGTAGTTCGGGACCACGCGTCTCGCAAGTGCCCCGGCCGGGCGGCTCTCGATCGCCGGGCGGAGGTCGTCGAGGGTCATCGCCAAGCCGATGCTGGGGGCGATCTGGAAGTCGGCGACGTTTAGCTGCTCGCCATCCAGGGTGCCGTCTTCGACCCAGGCGTCGACCTTGTCGAGGAGAGCCGGCAGCTTCTCCAGCGCCGCCCGGGCGTTCTCGTCGCTTGCTTCGTTGAAGCGGGCCGAGAGCGCGACGAGCGGGCCGCCGGTTTTCACCGCGAGGCCGATCGGGACGCCGAGCTTGGCGCCCTCCGAGTAGCTGGCCATCGGGTGGCGATCCTGCTTGAACCCCCACCACAGCAGCTGGCGGATCGGGTGCTGCAGCTCCTCGTCGCCGAAGCGCTCGGCCTCTTCGACCTTGGCGCGCTGCGCGGGGTCGCTGGGGAAGAGCGGCGGCGCCGGGCGCAGGCGCTCCAGCTCCCGCGCGATCTGCCGCGAGCCCTGGACCTTGTCGCCGTCGATCTTCAGGGCCGGCACAGTGATGCCGGGGAAGCCGACCGCGCGCAGCACGCCCTTGGAGACCACCGGCATCAGGTCGGTGCGCTTGAAGGGGATGCCCTTGTGTTCGAGCATCAGCGCCGCGGTCCAGCTCGGGTGCGAGCCGGGAATGACGTAGAGGCGAGCGTCCATGCGGCGATCCTATGCGCAAGAGACCCCGTTTGGCTACCTGGCCAGTCCCACGTAGCGATAATCCCCCGATGCTCCTCGCAGTCGACGTCGGCAACACGCAGACCCACCTGGGCGCCTTCGACGGCGAGGAGCTGGTCGAGCACTGGCGCTTCCAGACCCGCTCCGGGGCCACCGGGGACGAGCTGGCCGAGCGCATCGCCGGCCTCTTCTCGCTCTGCGGCCGCTCGTTCAGCGAGGTCGACGCGGTTTGCGTCTCCTCGGTCGTGCCGCCGCTGGGCAGCCAGTTCGAGGAGCTGGCGCAGCGCTACCTCGACGCCCCCTGCCTGACGATCGGGCCCGGCCTCAAGACCGGGATGCCGATCCGGATCGAGAACCCGCTCGAGGTCGGCGCCGACCGGCTCGTCAACGCGATCGCCGCCTACGACCGCTTCGGCGCCGCCTGCGTCTCGGTCGACTTCGGCACCGGAATCAACATCGACGCCGTCTCCGCCGAGGGCGAGTACCTCGGCGGCGCGATCGGCCCCGGCCTCGCGCCCTCGCTCAGCGCCCTGATCGACCGGGCGGCGCGGATCACCCGGATGGACCTCGAAGAGCCCACCGAAGCCATCGGCCGCTCGACCCGCGCCGCGATCAACTCCGGCTTCATCTTCGGCTTCGCCGGCCTGATCGACGGGATCGTTCGGCGGATCGAAGATGAGCTCCCCAACCCGCGCCTCCTCGCCACCGGCGGCTACGCCTCGGCGGTCGTCCCCTTCACCGAGACGATCGACGAGGTCGACGATCTGCTGACCTTGAAGGGCCTGCGATTGATCTATGAGCGCAACCGCTGACAATGGAGCTGCGCAGCCGCCCCTGACCGAGCCCTTTGAGATCGGTGGCGTGCCGATCGCCAACCGCGTCCTGCTGGCGCCGCTGGCCGGGATCGGCAACTGGTTCGTCCGCCTGCAGGCCAAACGCCACGGCGCCGGCCTCGCCGTCTCGGAGATGGTCTCCAGCTTTGCTCTGCATTACCGCAACGAGCGCACCCTGCGCGACCTGATGCGGATCCACCCTGAGGAGCACCCTGTCTCGATCCAGCTCTTCGGCCACGACGCCGAGGTGATGCGCTCCGGGGCCAAGATCGCCGCCGAAGCCGGCGCCGACCTGATCGACATCAACATGGGCTGCCCGGTGCCGAAGGTGCGCAAGACCGGGGCGGGCGCCCAGCTCCTACGCGACCAGGACCTGGCCTTGGCGCTCGCCCGCGGCGCCGCCGAGGGCAGCGGCCTGCCGGTGACGGTGAAGCTGCGGTCGGGGATCGAGGCCGGCGACCGCTCCGGCTTCGAGCTGGCGATTCGCCTCGTGGAGGAGGCCGGCGTCGCCGCGATCGCCTTCCACCCCCGCGTTGCCACCAAAGGGCACAAGGGCTCGCCCGACTACGCCCTGGCCCGCGAGCTGGTCGAGCGGATCGAGGCGCCGGTGATCATCTCCGGCGGGCTCTCCAGCGCTGAGGCTGCCCGCCGCGCCTACGAGGAGTCCGGCGCCGACGCGGTGATGATCGCCCGCGGCTCCTTCGGCAACCCTTGGGTCTTCGAGGAACTGACCGGCCGGCGCGCATCGCCGCCGAGCCGCGAGGAGATGGTCGCCGAGTGGCTCTGGGTCCTCGACCGGTGCGAGGAGCACCTTGGCGAGGAGCGCGCCGAGCGCTATTTGCGCAAATTCCACCCCTGGTATGCGGAGCGCCTGGAGGCGCCGAAAGAGGTCGCCCAGGAGCTCCAGCGGAGCGCCGACCTGGCCCGGGCGCGAGAGCTGATCGGAGGGCTCGCGACTCCCGCGGCAGTTGCCTGAACAAGGCGTCCAGAGCCCCCTTTGGCCAGCCGGCCACCCTCGCTATAATCCCGCGACTCCGTGCCTGGGATGCTGCCGTCGCCGGCCGCATCAGGCGCGTTTTTTTAGGTCTAGGGGGACCGGCCAGGGTTCCCTTTTCAATCCAAAGCGAGGTCGTCAAGTGCGTCAGGCCGTCATCACCCCCGAGGGACTGGAAAAACTGAAAGAGGAAATCGAGCACCTCTCGACGACCAAACGGCGTGAGGTCGCGGCCCGCATCAAGGAGGCGCGCGAATTCGGCGACATCTCCGAGAACGCCGAATACGACGACGCCAAGAACGAACAGGCCCTGCTCGAGGGGCGGATCGCCCAGCTCGAGGAGAAACTGCGCCGCGCTCAGGTGATCGACGAGAAGGCGATCAGCACCGACGAGGTCGCCTTCGGCTCGATCGTCCACGTCAAAGACCAGAAATCCGGCGACTCGCAGAAATTCCAGATCGTCGGCTCGACCGAGGCGAACCCGGCAGAGCACAAGCTCTCCAACGAGTCGCCGATCGGCAAAGCGCTGCTGGGGAAAAAGCGCAATGACATCGTCACGGTCGAGGTCCCGCGCGGCCCGAAGAAAAAACTGAAAATCACGAAAATCGAGAAGGCCTGAGAGCGCCAGGAAGCGGCGCATCTCGGGGTCATCGCTCCTCGCCGATCGCTCACGTATTGAAATACGCTCGCTCACGGCTGCGGGCTGCTTCCCCCGACCTGCTTGCTTCCTGACACTCTCAGAGCGTGACTGAAGAGCCAAAACTCTCCGATGTCCTTCGCGATCGACGCGACAAGCTCGATCGCATAAGAGAGGCCGGGATCGAGCCGTTCCCGCACGAGTTCTCCGGGCGCGAGGAGATCGGCGAGGTGCGGGCCGCGCACCAGGGGCTGGCGCCGGGGGTCGAGACCGAGTCACGCCACCGGGTCGCCGGCCGGATCGTCGCCCGCCGCGGTCACGGCAAGGCCTGCTTCCTCGATGTCCGCGACGGCAGCGGCCAGATTCAGTTGCACGCCCGCCAGGACCTGCTGGGGGAGGAGGCCTACGCGCTGCTGGTCGACCTCGACCTCGGCGACATCGTCGGCGCCGAGGGGACGGCGATGGCGACCCGCCGCGGCGGCGAGCTCTCGCTCTCGATCGATCACTGGCGCCTGCTCGCGAAGAGCCTGCGCCCGCCGCCCGACAAGTTCCACGGCCTCGAGGACACCGAGACCCGCTTCCGCCGCCGCGAGCTCGACCTGATCGCCAACGAGGAGAGCCGCCGCGCCTTCCGCGTCCGCGCCCACACGATCTCCGAGCTGCGCCGCTGGCTCGACGAGCACGGCTTCGTCGAGGTCGAGACGCCGGTCCTGCAGCCGCTCTACGGCGGCGCCCTGGCGCGGCCGTTCACGACCCACCACAACGCCCTCGACCGCGACTTCTACCTGCGGATCGCCACCGAGCTCTACCTGAAGAAACTGGTCGTCGGCGGCATCGACCGGGTCTACGAGCTCGGCAAGGACTTCCGCAACGAGGGCGTCTCCCACAAGCACAACCCCGAGTTCACGATGCTGGAGTGGTACGAGGCCTACGCCGACTACGAGAAGACCGCGCGCGACCTCGAGCGGCTGGTCGCCGAGGTCGCCGAGCGGGTGCTGGGGACGACGAAGGTGAAGCGCGGCGAGGTCGAGATCGACTTCAAACCGCCCTGGCGGCGGATCACCCTGCGGCAGGCGATCCTCGAGCGCGCCGGGATCGACGTCGTCGAGCACCCGACCCGCGAGGCGCTGGCCAAGGCGATGGGCGCCGAGCCCGATCCGAAGGAGGGCTGGGGCAAGCTGGTCGACGGGCTGCTCTCCAAGGAGGTCGAGCCAGGATTGCTCCAGCCGACCTTCGTCTTCGATTACCCGGTCGAGCTCTCGCCCTTCGCCAAGCGCCACCGCTCCGAGGAGGGGATGGTCGAGCGCTGGGAGGCTTTCGTCGGCGGCGTCGAGATCGCCAACTCGTTCACCGAGCTCAACGACCCGGATGAGCAAAGGCGCCGTTTCGAGCAGCAGGCGGCCGAGGTCGCCCGCGGCGACGAGGAGGCCCAGCCCTACGACGAGGCCTTCGTCGAGGCGCTCGAACAGGGCATGCCGCCGACCGGCGGCGTCGGCCTCGGCGTCGATCGCCTGGTGATGATGCTGACCGGCGCCAAGACCCTGCGCGAGGTCCTCCTCTTCCCGGCGATGCGGGCGTAGTTCGCGCGCCCTTTCGACGCCACTGCGGCTGCAATAGGGCGGGAACGTGACGAGTCTCGCGTGAAAAGTCGCTCTTAGCGCCCTAACCGCACCCGAAGCCGGACTTACTCGCCCGGTAGAGTTAAGGGACAGATGGGCGCCTCCCGATAAAGGATCAAGGGCGTCCGGCGGTACGAATCCGGGTATCCCGGGTTTGTTCAACCAGGAAGAGGTCTTCATTTGTTCGAGCGATTCACTGAGAGAGCTCGCCAGGTCGTCGTCCTAGCGCAGGAGGAGGCCCGGACGCTCAAGCACAACTACATCGGCACCGAGCACATCCTGCTCGGGCTGCTCCGCGAGGAGGAGGGCCTTGCCGCCCGCGTCCTCGAGTCACTCGACATCACCGTCGAACGCGTGCGCTCTCAGGTGGTCCGGATCGTCGGCTCGGGCGAGGAGGTCACCTCCGGTCAGATCCCGTTCACGCCGCGTGCCAAGAAGGTCCTGGAGCTGGCGCTGCGCGAGGCGCTCTCGCTCGGCCACAACTACATCGGCACCGAGCACATCCTGCTCGGTCTCGTGCGTGAGAACGAGGGCGTCGCCGCCCGCATCCTGCTCGACTTCGACGCCGACTCGGACAAGATCCGCAACGAGGTCATCCGCATGCTCTCCGGCCCCGGCGGCCGGCGCCAGGGCGGCGGCAGCGGCGGCGCCTCCGGCGAGGGCAAAAAGTCTTCGAAACTGCTCGACCAGTTCGGGCGCAACCTCACCCGCCTCGCCGAGGAGGGCAAGCTCGACCCGGTGATCGGCCGCGAAACCGAGATCGAGCGGATCATGCAGATCCTCTCCCGCCGGACCAAGAACAACCCGGTGCTGCTGGGTGAGCCGGGCGTCGGCAAGACCGCCGTGGTCGAGGGGCTCGCCGCCCGCATCAACAAGGGCGAAGTCCCGGAGCTGCTGAAGAACAAGCAGATTTACACGCTCGACCTGGCCGCCCTGGTCGCCGGCTCCAAGTACCGCGGCGAGTTCGAGGAGCGCCTGAAGAAGGTGATGAAAGAGATCACCCAGCGCGGCGACATCATCCTCTTCATCGACGAGCTCCACAACCTGGTTGGCGCCGGCGCCGCCGAGGGCGCGATCGACGCCGCCTCGATCCTGAAGCCGGCCCTGGCCCGCGGCGAGCTGCAGACGATCGGCGCCACCACGCTCGACGAGTATCGCAAGTACCTCGAGCGCGACTCGGCGCTGGAGCGGCGCTTCGCCCAGATCAGGGTCGACCAGCCCTCGCCCGAGGACACGGTGAAGATCCTCGAAGGGCTGCGCGAGCGTTACGAACAGCACCACCGGGTGACGATCCGCGACGACGCCCTCGAAGCCGCCGCCGAGCTCGCCGACCGCTACATCTCCGACCGCTTCCTGCCTGACAAGGCGATCGATCTGATCGACGAGGCCGGCTCGCGGATGCGCATCAAGAGCATGAGCACGCCGCCCGTGTACCGCGATCTCGAGGAGGAAATCGAGACGACGCGGCGCGAAAAGGAGGCCGCGATCGAGGCCCAGGAGTTCGAAAAGGCCGCCAACCTGCGCGACACGGAGCGCCAGCTGACCACCCGCAAGCGCCAGCTCGAAGACGAGTGGGCCGAGGGTGAGAACGGCGAGCGGCCCGAGGTGGGCGAGGAGGAGATCGCCGACATCGTCTCGATGTGGACCGGCATCCCCGTCTTCAAACTGACCGAGGCCGAGACCAAGAAGCTGATCCGGATGGAGGAGGAACTCCACAAGCGCGTGATCGGCCAGGAGGTCGCGATCACCGCCGTCTCGAAAGCGATCCGGCGCTCGCGCGCCGGGATCAAGGACCCGAAGCGGCCGGCCGGCTCGTTCATCTTCCTCGGCCCCTCCGGGGTCGGCAAGACCGAGCTCGCCCGCACCCTCGCCGATTTCCTCTTCGGCGACGAGGAGGCGATGATCCGGATCGACATGTCCGAGTACATGGAGAAGCACGCGGTCAGCCGCCTGGTCGGCTCGCCCCCGGGCTACATCGGCTACGACGAGGGCGGTCAGCTGACCGAGGCCGTGCGCCGCAAGCCCTACAGCGTGCTCCTGCTCGACGAGATCGAGAAGGCGCACCCGGACGTCTTCAACATCCTCCTGCAGATCCTCGAGGACGGGCGCCTCACCGACGCCCAGGGTCGCACCGTCGACTTCCGCAACGCGATCGTGATCATGACCTCGAACATCGGCGCCGGCGAGATCGCCAAGAACACCTCGATCGGGTTCACCGTCGCCGACGAGACCGGCATGTCCTACGGCGACATGAAGAACCGGATCATGTCCGACCTGAAAAAAGTCTTCCGGCCGGAGTTCCTCAACCGGATCGACGAGGTCATCGTCTTCCACAAGCTGGCGAAGGAGGAGGTCAAGGAGATCATCGACCTGATGATCAACCGCGTCCGCGTCCAGGTCGCAGAGCACGAACTGCAGCTGGAGCTGACCGACGAGGCCAAGGACCTCTTGGTCGAGAAAGGCTGGGACCCGTCGATGGGCGCCCGCCCGTTGCGCCGGGCGATTCAGCGCTACATCGAGGACCCGCTGGCCGACGAAGTCCTGCGCCAAGGCGAAATGACGCCCGGGTCGACGGTGATGGTCTCCCGCAACGCCGCCGGCGATGAGGAGGACAAACCGCTAGACCTCGAGATCATCGCCCCGAAGAAGCCGAAGCGCAAAGCCGAGCCGGAGCGCGAGAAGGTCGGCGTCGGGGCGAAGAAGGACGACGGCGAGGGCGAGCCCGAGGCCGACGGCCCCGACGACGCCGGCCCCGAGTCCTGAACCTGACCTGAGGTAGTTGGTCGTGAGGGAGCCGGGCCGGGCCGCGATCGGCACCTGGAGCGGAGGGCGCTTCCTCCGCTTCGGGGAGGCGATCGCCGAGGAGCGGCTGGAGACGCTGCTGCGCCCGGGCGGCGGCATCGACACGCTGCTGACCGCGGACGCTTACGGGCAGGGCGAGGCCGACACGATGCTGGGGCGAGCGCTCGAGGGCGCACCGCGGGATGAGTACTGCCTGATCGGCGCCATCGGGCACGACTTCTATGAGGGCGAGCGCGAAGGGCCGAAAGGGTTTCCGCGCTTCACCGACCCGCGGCTGCGCGGTCCCGACCAGTACGGCGGCTACCTGCGGATGGCTACCGAGAGGAGCCTGGAACGGACCGGCGCCGACTCCTTCGACCTGCTGCTGCTCCACAACCCCGATCGCATCGGCTACTCCAGCGAAGTGGTCTGGGAGGCGATGGCGGCGCTGCGCGAGGAGGGGCTGGCGGCGCGGATCGGCGTCGCCCCGGGGCCGGCCAACGGGTTCACCCTCGACATCATCTCCTGCCTCGAGCGCTTCGGCGCGGCGATCGACTGGGCGATGATCATCCTCAACCCGCTCGAGCCCTGGCCCGGCGAGCTCTGCCTCGAGGCGGCGGCGAAGCACGACGTCAAGGTGCTGACCCGGGTCGTCGACTACGGCGGCCTCTTCTGGGGTGACGCGCGGCCGAGGATGGAGATGGCCGAGCACGACCACCGTAAGTTCCGCCCCGAGGGCTGGATCGAGCAGGGCCTGCAGAAGCTCGAGCGCCTGCGCCCTATCGCCGAGCGCCACGAGCTCACCCCGATGCACCTCGCCTGCCAGTGGAACCTCGCGCACCCGGCGGTCGAGTCGGTGGCGCCGACCCTGATCCAGGAGATCGGCCCCGAGGCACGGCCGATCGAGGACAAGCGAGCCGAGCTGGCCGCCCTTCCCGAGCAGCGCCTGAGCGACGACGAGGTAGCCGAGATCCGGGCGATCGGCGACAACGCCAACTGCATGACCCTGAAGGGGGCCAGCGCAGAACACGAAGGCGAGGAGCGCCCCGACCGCTGGCCCCTAACCGACGACCTGGCAGCAGTAGGCACCCGCTGGGGCATCGACCCCCAACGCGACCTCGTCGCGACTCACTAGCTGAGGGACAAAGCTCTCCCTGTACAGGGGTCGGCACCCCTCCTCCGGAATTGACCTCCCCTCCGCTTCGCTGCGGGGAGAACCTGCTGCGGCTCCGCCGCAGACCCCAGATTGCATATCGCCGAACATTCCTGCGGAGGGGTGCCGACCCCTTCACCACACGTTCGGGCAGACGTGGTCGACCAGGACGTGTTGGTGAGGGGTCCGGTCGTCCTCCGCGGGAATGTCGCGAAGCCGCGATATGCAATCTGTTTTTTGCCCGCCATAGGCGGGCAGCATGTTCGGGAGCTGGCCCGACATAGGGCCGCGACAAATTCACGCGGAGGACGACCGGACCCCTGTACAGGGCAGCTTTCGTCCTTCGCCGTCTATAGCTTCGCGCCCTTGATGGGGATCAACGACTCGAACCGGAAGTGGTGGACGTTGGCGGGGGCTTGCGCGGGGTTGTTCCTGCTGATGCTGGACTCGACCGTGGTTGCGCTGGCGCTGCCGGCGATCCGGCATGACGTGGATGCGAGCGCCGAGGGGCTGCAGTGGGTGATGAACGGCTACCTGCTGACGATCGCCGTGCTCGTGGTGACCGCCGGGCGGCTGGGGGACATGTTCGGGCGCAAGCGGGTCTTCCTTTTCGGGATGGTCTTCTTCGCGATCGGGTCGGTCGTCTCCGGCGCTGCGCAGGACCAGGACATGCTGATCCTCGGACGGGTGCTGCAGGGGGTGGGGGCGGCGCCGATGCTTTCGCTCTCGCTGGCGTTGGTCTGCAACGTGTTCCCGGCCGCCGAACAGCCGCGGGCGCTTGGCATCTGGGCTGCGGTCTCCGCGGTGGCGCTGGCGATCGGCCCGCTCGCCGGCGGGCTGCTGATCGAAATCGACTGGCGGGTGATCTTCTGGATGAACCTGCCGGTCTCGGTGCTGGGGATCGCGATCACGCTGGCGGCGGCGCGGGAGTCGACTGACCCCGGGGCAGGCAACAGGCTCGACTGGTCCGGGCTGGCGGCGCTCAGCGTCGGCCTCACCGCCGTCGTTTTAGCGCTGGTTCAGGCCGACGCGTGGAGCGGCGAGGCGGTCATCGCCCTCGCCATCATCGGCGTCCTTGCCCTTGTCGCCTTCTGGGGGATCGAGCACCGCGCCCGCGCGCCGATCGTCGAATTCGACCTCTTCCGCAACGGTCCCTACTTCGGGGCCAGCGCCGCCGCCTTCGCCCTCGTCGGCTCCTACTGGGCGGTGATGTTCTTTCAGCCCCAGTACCTGCAGGACGTCCGCGACCACTCGCCGATCCTCAGCGGCCTGATGATCCTACCGGTGACCGTGCCGATGATCTTCGTCTCGCCCTTCTCCGACCGCCTGATCAAGCGCTTCGGCGCGCGCCACCTGATGACCACCGGCATGGCCTGCGGCCTCGTCGGGCTCCTGGTCCTCACCCGCCTCCAGGGAGACAGCCCCTACCTGCTCCTGCTGGTTGGCTATTTGCTCTTCGGGATCGCCCTCGGCCTCGTCTACGCGCCGATGTCGACCGCCGCGATGGCGGCGATGCCGCCCGATAAAGCGGGTATCGCCTCCGGCGTGCTGGCGATGGACCGCGTCCTGGCCGGCGCCGTGGCCTTGGCCGCCACCGGCGCGGTCTTCCACGCCCTGCTCGGAAACGGCCACTCGTTTGCCGCTTCTGTCGCGGGCTCGACCTGGGTTGCTGTCGCCTTGACCGCCATCGGCGCCGCGCTCACCTGGGCCTACGTTCGCGATCCGAGCGCGGAGACGCCGGAAGATCAGCACCATATGCACCACCGGCGTTTCCACCTCTAGGCACGGTTTCGGAGCCAACTTGACAAACTCCATTCCGACCTGTCCACTCGGAATGCAGCAGACCGCATTCCAGAGCCGTTTCTGCCATCCTCTTATTGATGCCTTCTTTGCCTGGGGATGAGCTCCAAGAGCTTTCAGAACGCCAAGATCCCCGGCTCCTCAGAGCACTCGACGTAGTTGCCCCGGGCGGCGCGCTGCGGGAGGGGATCGACAACATCGTCCACTCGCGGACCGGCGGCCTGCTCGTCGTCGGCGACCTCGACGACATCTCCCACCTGCTTTCCGGCGGGATCAAGCTCGACGTCGACTACACCCCGGCGATGCTCTACCAGGTGGCGAAGATGGACGGGGCGATCGTGCTCAACGGCGAGGCGACGAAGATCGCCTGGGCCAACGTCCAGCTGATGCCGGACCCGACGATCCTCAGCTCGGAGACCGGCACCCGCCACCGCACCGCTGAGCGCGTCTCCAAACAGACCACGGCGCTGGTGATCGCGATCTCCCAGCGGCGCGACGTCGTCTCCCTCTACGTCGAGGGCACCAAGTACATCCTCCAGGACATCCCGGCCGTGCTGGCGAAAGCGAACCAGGGCCTCGCCACGCTCGAGAAGTACCGCCAGCGCCTCGACCAGATCTCGGCGCGGCTGACGCAACTCGAGTTCGACGGCGGCGTCGTCCTCCACGACGCGCTCTCGGCCCTGCAGCGGGCCGAGCTGGTGACGCGGATGGCGGTCGAGGTCGAGCGCTACATCGTCGAGCTCGGCACCGAGGGCCGGCTGATCGAGATGCAGCTGGAGGAGACGATGGTCGGCGTCGCCGCTGACAAGACCGCGCTGATCCGCGACTACTCGGTCGAGGACTCCGAGCAGAACCTGACCGCGGTCCTGCAGGCGCTCGGCCGGATGCCCCACCAGGACGTGCTCGACTTCGGTCGTCTCGCCGAGCTGCTCGGCTACGACCGCAAGGTCAACACCCTGGACCTCGCGGTCGGCCCCCGCGGATACCGCGTGCTGGGCCGGGTCCCGCGCATCCCCAAACTTGTCGTCCAGAAGATCACCCACGAGCTGGGCGGGCTGGAGGAGGTCCTGGCGGCCTCCGACGAGGAGCTCGCCGCCGTCGACGGAGTCGGGGCCCAGCGCTCCAAGGACATCCGCGAGGGCCTGCGGCGGCTCCAAGAGGTGGATCTGGTCGACCGGTACTTGCAGAGCTGACGGCAAACCCCTGCCGTCGAAAACGAAAGGAGTCACGATTTCCGAGCTAGACGAGGCCACCGTGGAGGCAGTCTTCGAGGAGGACGTGGAGTACATCTGCGACTTCGAGATTGGCGACAAGGTCGTATACCCGCATCACGGCGCGGGCTTGGTGATGACCAAAGAGACCCGCGAGCTGATGGGTGAGGAGCGTGAGTACCTCACGATCAAGATCCTCCACAACGAACTGACGGTGATGGTGCCCTGCGAAAACGCCGGCAAGGCGGGCCTGCGACGCATCATCGACGAGGAGGAAATCAAGAAGGTCACAAACGTCCTCACCGACGACGTGTCGGAGATGCCGAAGAACTGGAACCGGCGCTTCAAGTACAACCGCGAGAAGATCAAGACCGGCGACGTCT